>ERZ869921.107-NODE-107-length-48850-cov-5.137596_pt1 | contig 48850 bp, 58 predicted proteins | sample MGYA00579310_ERZ869921 | MGnify/ENA primary metagenome ERZ869921 (study PRJEB32216, sample SAMN09231816) | wastewater metagenome | place: USA: Maryland | collected 2016-06-21 | study: EMG produced TPA metagenomics assembly of the PRJNA472060 data set (Reclaimed...
GCACTGAGGGCCGCCACAAGGGAGGTTCGGTTCACTTGAGCGGCGGCGGCACGACGCGGCCCTGCTGCGCCGAGATCCACACCACATAGGCATCCGCCGCACCGCCGACGTCGTCGAGGAACGCGCCGACGCGCACGTCGAAGTAGCGGTAGACGCCACCGAAGTTGTTGCCCGGCACCACCATGTCGTGGTTGTAGAACTGGATCTGCTGGTTGATCCGCGTCTCCGCCTGCTGCGGGTTCCAGCCCTGCCCGACCAGCCGGCCGACCAGCCCGTTCCACGCCGCGGCGTCCCAGAACTTCCACGCGCACCACTGACCGCGCGCGGCGCGCACGTCGAATGCGTCGAGCGCCGGGTCGCCTGTCGGGGGCGGCGGGGGTGGGGGAGGAGGTGGGGGCGGTGGCGGCGGGGGAGGAGGCGGATTGATGCCGCCGCTGTCATACACCACCACGCCATCGCGCGTCAGGATGTAACGTTCGCTCACAGCCACCACCCGATGACGAAGCCGGTGAAGATGCCGAGCACGATGCCGGCGGCGAACGGGTTACCTTCTGCAGCCGCGACGATGCTGTCCCACATACGGCGCCAATCTTCCTTGTGCATACTCACGATTTCCTCCGGCGAAGCCAGGTGAGGTAGTCGGCCCCGGATTCCACGTCGAAGCACACGTGCACGAGGCGCGGGTCGTCGTCGTTGAACCGCGGGTCTATGATGGTGACAGCATTGCAGAAAATATCCTGGTTGGGAAGCCCCTTCTCGTGCGCGTAGCGGTCCCAGGTCTTGTACGACGACACCCGAATCGCGTGGGAAATCAACCCGCTGGAGGGGTCCTTGAGCACGGCGTAGCCGCTGGTGTGCATGTGACCGCACGTCAGGAGGTGGTCCCGCCAGCCCATGGTGGCAGCCTTGAGCGCGCCGTGCACGGTGTTCCACATGGAGTGGCCGGCGAAGTCGTGCCTCGCGTTGACGCGGACCTGCTTGCCGTTGGGGAACTCAAGCGCCAGGCGCGCGGCGAAGTTGTCGAATATTCCGGTGCAGTTGGCGAGTATCCACTTGACCGGGTCGCCCGCACCTGACCACGCACCGTGGTTGCCGCCAAGCACGTAGAGCCAGTCGAGCTCCTTCAGGAACCACTCACACAGCTTCCACGCCTCGGCCGCGCTGGTGGACTGCTCACTGTAAAGACGGGCCAAGCGGCCCGTCCAGTTGTTGATGGTGTCGCCGACGTTGGCGGCGAACAGGCCCTCAGTCCGTTTGATGACTTTGATGTGGTGCTCGATCTTGGCGATGTCGGTGCCGTCGTCATCCACGTGCGGGTCGCCGAAGTGCGCAATGCCGATCGGCCCGTCCAGGTTCACCTTCACTGGTACCAGCAGGCGCTCGCCTTTGGCTTTCGCCAGGTTGGTGTACTGCTTGCGGCGCGACTCCAGCAGTTCCTCCAGCGGGCGCACCTCGTCGGTCAGTTTGGGTGCGCTGAACCCCTTCGACGAGACGATGCCGCTTTGCCGGGCCTGCTTCAGGTGGTGGATGAACGTGGGGCGAGGGATCTTCAACGCCCGCGCCGCGGCGGTGTCGTTCCCGTAACGAGCGCGAGCGTCGACAGCACGCTGCATGACGGACGGCTTGAGAGGCGGTGTGGGCATACAGGTCCAGGCTAGTTGATGATGCTGCCGGCACCACGCACGGTGGCGATACGCAACGCTTCCTCGAGCGCGTTGGGCTCCAGCAGCTCCGGGTACATCTGCGTCACCAGCACGACGATGGCGGGGATCAAGCGCACTGCCTCGCCACACGTCAACACGCCCCGCGGCAACGGCTCCGTCTCCGGGCGGTCGATGATGTCCATGCCTTCAAGGGTGCCGAGCACCTGGACGGCTTCGGCCAGCAGTACCCCTGCTTCGTCCACCGTGAGCTCGCGCAGCATCTACTTCCCCTTGAGTGCTTGCTCCTTGGCCTTCTTCTCGTAGATGCGCTTGACGCGCCGCTCGGCCTTGTCGGCTGCGGCTTTGGCGTCCTTGCCCTCGTTCTTCGCTTTGAGCTCCGCGCGCTCGCGCGCCTGCTCGACTGCCATCTCAACCGTGCGCCCGTACACCGGCAGGCCGACGAAACCCAGCGCCGCAGGCCCGAGTCCTTGCGCCATCGCCTGCTGCGACGTGATCGGCGCGAACCCTTTGGCAGCGTGCTTGACCCGCCCCAGCGCGGAGGTGTCCATCGGCGGCGCACCCTTGACCGACAGGTACTCGGTGCCCATGATCTGCTTCAACGGCTCCGACGGCACGTACCCCAGCTTGTTCAACGCCTGCTGCCCCGGCTTGGTCATCCAGTGGATCGGCTCCATGAAGTGCTTGGAGAGCTGCAGCTTGCGCCCGTCGCCGAGATCGACCATGGTCGGGTCCTCGTTCTCCCACAGATGGTGGCCCGAGAAGTGCATGTTCAGGCCCTCCGCGACTGTGAGGTATAGCAGCGCCGAACGCAAGACGTAGCCCTGGTGCGCCTGACGGACGGCAGCCTCGGAGACGCCGGGGATCGCCTTGAACATGGCGCGCGCGGTGGCAATCGTCCAGTCCGGGGCCAGCAGGCCGATCTGCAGGAAGCGCCGCCCCGACGGCGACGTGAGCGCCATGGCGATGTCGCGCCCGTACTTGTTGGACACGTTGTCGGCCATGCGATACCAGTCGAGGCCGCCGAAGATGTCGTTGGTGAACGAGGCCGCGTCTTTCAACGCCTGCTCGCGCGTAATGCCGCGCTTGCCCGACTTCGCGATCATCTTCTCAGCCATGGCCATGCCGGCGCCGGCCTTGAACGTCGGGTGCACGTACTCCCACAGCACCTTGTCCAGCGCCTTGACCATCTGATGTACGCCCTTGACCGGCAGCCCGGCGATGGGGAAGCGTTCCTCGAACAGCTTGAGCGCGTTGGTGAACGGCGTGACGTCACCCTCGAGCGGCCGGCCGGTGACCTGCAGGCCCGCATCCACCAGATCGCGCAGCACGTTGTTGTTCGCCGTCGCGCCGGTGCCCTGCAGCGCGCGCCACGCCTCGCCGGTGACGACGTTCTTCCAGCCCTTGACCGGCGTGCCCAGCAACGCGTCGAGCAGCGACTTGGTATGGAACATGGACAGCGAGAAGATGCCCCGCTTGGCCGCCACACTGATGGCATACGCCGCGCGCGTAGCCGCGTTGGGGTCCTTGGCGTCGAAGAGCCACTGCATCTGCGGCGCGATGTCCGGGTGCACTTTCAACCCCGCCATCTGCGGGTGGTTGACCGTGATATAGTCCTTCCGGCCCTTGTACGCCAGGTCACCCTGTACGTCCGACTTCGCCTCATCGGTCGCGAACACGCCTCGTTTCTCGGCAATCGCGAGCCGCTTCATGTCCTCCTTGAGGATCGCGTCCGGCTTGTGCAGCGACACCAGCGGCGTGCCGTCCGGCGCCTTCGCCCGCTTCAACGACTCGATCAGCCGCTTGTTCGCGATCGCGCGCTGGATGTTGCCGGCGTACACCCGGGTGATCTCCGCGATGTCGAGGGTCTGCGGGATCATGCCGGCCTTCATCCCCTCGGCGTACGACGGGATCTGGCGGGCCATGGCGAAGCGCGACGAGGGCGACATGCCCGGCGAGTTGACGACGCCGCGCGACCCCAGTGCAGTTTTCAAGTTCTGCCAAATCGTGTCCTTGGCGTTCATGCCAGTCCAGAGCTGGGTCACATAGTTGTCGATCAGGTCTTTGGGCAGCACGCCATGCGCCTGGCCCTCCTTGCCCATCGCCTCGAAGAACTCGGTCACCGCTTGCGCGGCGGCTTTCATCTCCGGCGTGAGCGGGATCGACGTGTCGCCCTGCACGTAGTGGGTCAGCGCCTCGCGCTGCTTCGCATCCGGCACCATGGTCTTGAGCGTGTGGGCGAACCGCTGCGCCGCGAGGTCGCCCCTGGCCACCGAGCCGAAGTAGCTGTCGGTCAGGTTGGTGATGCGGATGCGCGTGTCCTTCATGGCAGCGCTGGCCGAGCGGATGCCCTTGCGCGCGATGAGCGCCGCGCCGGCGATACCCGCGCCGGTGGCCGCCTTGGTCAGGGCGTCGGTGTCGTCCTCCCCCGCCAGCGCCTCGTGCGCGAGCCCAGCCATGGCACCTGCCCCCACGGCACCTGCGGCGAGCAGCAGCTCGGGGTCGATCTTGCCCTCCTGCGCCGCGCGGCCGACCGCCGCCACGTCGGCCTTCACCCCCGGCATGTCCTCGGTGCGCTTGGCGCCGAAGAGTTCACCCGCCTGGTCGCGGGTGATGAGGGTGCCGTCCTTCAGCTTGAACAGGTCGATCGAGTCGTCGGGACCCTTCTTGACCCGGCCGTTCTCCATGGGCACGAGGCCCTCGTCCATCGCCTGCTTGATGCCGATGAAGTGGTTGGTCGACTCGAAGTCCTTGCCGCCAAAGCGCACCACGGCCGCCGGTGTCTCCCCCGCTTCTTTCATGGCGTCGGCGGTGGCGCGCATCTCCGGGGTGATCTCGGCGGCGATCGGCGTGCGGGTTACCTCGGCCGTCTCGTCGGCGGCCTGTGCCGCGCGCTCCGGGGTGACGCCCATGCCCTCCAGCACGTCCTTGACCGCCTTGGCCGGATCCACCCCGTTGGTCAGCGCCGTCGCCGCGGCGTCGTCCGCGCGCGCCACGTCGGCGGGGGAGACCTGCTTGCCCTGCGCCTTGGCTTCCCGCTCGAGCCCCAGCTTGAGCCCGCCCATGACCCCCACGGTGGCGGCCGTCAATCCCGCCGCCATGCCCACGTCGGCCACCATGCGCCCCGAGCGCACCTCCCCGGTCTCGTCCATCTGGCGCGCGGCGCTGCCCGGCGCGGCGATGGCCCCCGCCATGACCGCCGAGTCCGCCACCCGAGCCGCTTCCTTGGCCACCTTGCCGGTGCGCGTGGCACTGTTCACCAGCTTGGCGAAGCCGAACTCCTGGAACACCGGCAGGGCGTACTGCGGGTTGGCCAGCAGGTCCTTGGCCATGTCCTTGGCGAACTGGCCGGGGTTGTCCCGCGCGGCCTCGAACGCCTGGGTGAGCACCTCGCCGGTGGACAGGTCGGGGGTGTCGGGGCGCCGCGCGCGGTAGATGTCGTTGACCATGCGCTCGACGTCGTGCATGTCGGAGCCGCCGCCCTCACGCTTGAAGTCGGCGATCACCTTGCGGCGGATCTCCTCGCGCTCGTTCACGATCTTCATGCCGATCGCGGCGTCGTTGCGCCCGCGCAGCTCGGCGGCCAGCCGGTCGGCCTTGGCGGCGAAGTCCTTGATCTCGTCGGCCGCCTTGGTGTACCACGGCCGCGCATCGCGGCGCGCGAGGGTGCGGTCGTTCTGGTCGGCGTTTCCCTCTTTGGGTGCAGCCGTACCCCCGACGGGTTCGACGTCTGCCGGAGGCGTCCAGCCCCCCGGCGACGCTGTTGCGTCAACCGCTTCAACGTCCGAGGGCGGGCTCCAATCGCTCATTTCTTCTTGTACTTCTTCCCGTCCGGCCCGATGAACTCGGTACCCTTCGGCAGCAACGCGATGCCAGCGTTGGCCTTGGCCGCGTCGGTGAACTTGTACACGCCGCCCTCCATGCTGAACGGCACCTTCGCCTTGTCGAGCGCGATTGCCGTCTCCGGCGTGCCCTCTTCGTAGCCGCCTGGTTTCGCCTCGCCGAACTTCTGGTACGTCGCCGGCTTGCCGTCCTCACCCACGAGGCCGAAGAACTTCTTGGTCGACTTCTCACCCGGACGGTGGCGCGAGCGCACCAGTTCCAGACCCGCGGCTTCCGCCGCCTCACGCGAGTCGCCCTTGGCCAACTGCTCCTCCACCTTGACGGCGTAGTCGCGCGCGGCCAGCGCCGCGTCCTCGGCGGAGAGCTCGAACTCCTTGGCCAGCGCAGGGGCCAGCGCCTTGACCGCGCCCTCGGTGGGCGCCTTGGGCGTGCGTTCCTTGGTCGTCTTGTCGGCGGCCTTGGCCTCACGCTCGGCGCGGCGCGCGCCGCGCTCCTCCTTGGTGTCGGACAGGCGCTCCCGGTCCACCTCCAGTTTGTCGCGCGCCAGCGAGTCGCGGCGGTCGGAGTCGATGGCACGTTGCTGGTCGGCCTTGGCCTTGCGTGCGTTCTCCTCGGCGGCCTGCTTCGCCAGCAACGCCTTGTGCTGCAGCTCGAGTTGATCCTTGGCCGCCACGCCCTGCTGCTGGGTCGTGGCCAGAGCCTTCTGCGTTTTCTTCCCCCACACCACGTTGCCCATGAGGTCGGTGTCGAGGTCCATGTTCTTGGTCCAGCCGGGCGCGACGCGCTCCACCTGAGCGACCACTTGCCGTACGTTGCTGCCGTCTGGCGCCACGCTGCCCGCCGCCGCGGCGAGGTCCTTGGCTTTTTCCTTGTCGGCGGTGAACTTCAGGTTCATGTTGTGGAACAGGGTGTCGCGGGCGCGGTTGGCCGCGTCCATCGCCTGGTCGGCGAGCTTCTGGTCCCCACCCGAGCGGCGGATCTCGGCGGCCAGTGCGGTCTGCGCCTTGATGTCCTTCTGCGCGGCGGTGATCTGTTGGGTCAGCGGATCCTGGTCGGCGACCGGGACGGGCGCATTGGCGTTCGCCGCGGCGTCCTCGGCGTCCTGGGCCTTCTTCGCAGCGGCACGCGTGGCCTCGTCCACCTTGGCGTTCTTCTCGATCGCGTCGGCCTGCGCGAGGCGCAGCGCGCCGGAGGCAGCCTTCTCCTGCGTGTCGGCTTCGAGGTTCGCGATCTTGGCCTTGGTGCCAGCCAGCTCGAGGAAGTTGTCGTAGAGCGGCATTACGGGCTCCCGAAGATGTCGCCGCCGTCAGGGAACATGTTGATCTGATCCAGCCCGAGACCGCTCAGGTCGAGCTCGTCGAGCACGCCGGGGAGGTTCAGGTCCGGGCCTTGCATCAGGGGCATCTGCGTCAGGTCCAGATCGCCAAGGATCGACGACAGGTCAAGCCCGCCGCTCCCACCCGCGCCCCCCAACAGCGTACGCAGCCATCTCATGCCGGCGTTGCCCGCCGCCTGTCCCGCCATGCCCAGCAAACCCTCCAACCCGCTCGCGCCGGACGCGATGCGCCGGTCCTGATTCGCGAACCCGCCGAGGTAGTTCTGGCCGGCGACGGCCGGCGAGCCGGTGTCCGCGCCCGCCGCGCGCAGGAGTTGTTGGATCGACGTCTCGTCCTCGCGCGTCTCCTCCTTGGACAGCCCCGCCAGTTGCTCCAGCCGGCGGTTCCACTGCTCGCCCGCGAAACCGGTGGCGTACTTCTCCAGTTCGATCGCGGTGTTGCCACTGCGCGTGGTGCCGAACATGGCGTTGCCCTTGCGCGCCACGCCCTCGAGCCCCTGCTCCATCGCGAAGCGCGCGCCGGGGTCCATGTTGAACGAGTCCGGGTTGGCCAGCAGGCTGTCCAGTTGCTCCTGGTACGGGTTGGTGCGCGGCTTGCCGAGGCGGCCGGCCAGCGTCTCTTGATACTGCCCGCGCTGCCCGCGGAACGGGTCGGAGATGTCGGCGGCCGTGCTACCGCGGTTGACGTCGCGCCCTTGGGCGCCTTGGCCGAGGTCGATCAATCCGAGGATGAAATCAGCGATTCCGCTGGTAGGCATGTCAGGGTCCTTTCACCAGTCGCAGCAGCGTGGCCAAGGTCGACCCGGTAGCACCGGAACCGGACAGCAACGCCATGGGGTTGAAACCGTTGCTCTGCGAGCGGGCGAGTTGAGGAGCCCGGCGCGCCAGATCCGTGAGCCAGGACGAAGCGCCGCCAGCCGCTATGTTACCAGCGCCCAGCCCTGCCGCGCCACCCGTCACGCCGGCGGTGCCCGCCGCGCCCAGCCCGATACCCGTCGCCCCGAGGAACGCGGTGCCCAGCGCCGGGCCGCCTGCGCCGATCGCCATGGCGATGAGGGGGGCGTAGGTCTCGAGCAGGTTCTTCTCGCCCTTCAGGTTGCGCGCGTCGGTGATGCGCCCGTACTGCTCGTCGTCCTTGAACAGCCCGTCGTTGATGTACTCGCCGCCCTGCTCGTACACCGGCACGGTACCGAACAGGCCCTTGCCGCCCGTCGCCGCGTTCTTCGGCGCCAGATCGTTGTTGTACTCAAGGCGGAAGCCGTAGCCGCTGTTGTCGTCGGTCTTGACCCACTTCGCATCCGGGTCGAACGTGCGCGCGGCGGCGAGGGCTTCTTCGTCCTCGGTCTCCGACAGATTGTTGTTGTGGTTGAGCCGCGTGAGGGCGGCCAGCGGCGCGGGCATGTCAGGTCCCCTGTTCGATGGTCTGCTCAAGGGCTTCGACCCGCATCGGCTCGGAGTCCTCCTGCTCGTACACCCACGCGCGGCGGCGCGCGCACCCGTTGCGGAACAGCGCCGGTCGAGCCGACGTCATGTCCACCGCGCGCGGCGTGCTGTACGACTGGTAGTCGTCGTCGGTGTAGCTGATCTCGGGCGCGGCGCCGGACTGGTCACCGATGACGTCGAGGCGGCCGAAGAACTTCATCCGGTTGTTGCCGTTGTCGTACTTCTGCGTGCGGATGTAGACCGGGAACGGCGTGCCGTCATCGTCGTACAGATCGCCCGCCACGCGGTACACGAGGCCGTCCTCCTTGCCCTGAAGGAAGTTCCCGTTGAGCTCGCGGGTGGAAGCAAACGAGGCGTACTTGAGCGGGCTCGCGCCCGAGGCGTCGGTCCAGTCGAACCACTGCTGTGTGGTGAAATCGAACGCAACCGAGAACGCGCAGTTGGCGTCGTCCGAGTACAGCACGTAGAACAGGTGGCCTTGGGTGCTGACCTGATACGCCTTCGGGCTGACGAAGCTGCCGTCGGCAGTCGCGTTGTCCGAGTTGATGAGCTTCTCGATCTCCGGGGTCGAGATGGGACGCGGCGACACGCCGTCGAACACGACCACTTGCCGGTGCAACTGCCGCGTCTGCGACACCCACACCAGCGTGTTGTCCATCTCAACCACGGTATCCGCAGCGGCGCACCCGATGCGAATATTCGCGTTCAAGTAGGGCTGCAGCGGCGAACCAAACTGCAACCCAGCGTCGTAGAACACCTGTGTCGTGTACTCGCCAAACGCGACGACGTAGTTGAGGTACTTCGCCAGGCACACACCGAAGTCGTCCTCGTAGTCGGCGCCGATCACGTTGAGCGCCGGCCAGTAGTATGGGTTGTTGATCGCGCATGCGTAGATGAGTCCCGACTTGTCCATCACGTACACGAAACCGCCGAGCACCACCACGCCCGCGACGGTCTGCACCGGATACCCGCGATCGAACACGAAGTTGAGCGAGCCTGAGTCGAAGATGTTCAAGCCGTAGTTGTTTTTCACCAGCAGTTGGTTGCCGATGTTGTACGAGGCGAACTGGTACGGCTGCCCCGCCACCGCGCCGCTGTTGAGCGAGATCCCGAGGTTGGCCCCCGGCGTGGCGTTGAGGTACCCCACGCTGACCTGGTTCGTCTCCGACACTCCGGTGTAGCCGCCCATGTAGAAGATGGTCGGGTAGCGGTACGGCAGCCCCGCGAACGGCGCCTGGGTGGGCGACTGGAACACCACCGCCGGGGCGCCGTAGATGTTGCCGAAGTTGCCGGTGCTGTCGACCAGCGTCCACGCGCCGGAGCCGGTGAGTGAGGAGTACACATCGTCGACCGCGCCGCCGCCCGTCGACCCGCCGAGCACCCACATCTGGCCGGCGTACACGACCGCCCCCATGAGCGAGCGCGCGGAGGCGAACGCCGCAGCAGATGCCTGTGTCCACTGCGAGCCGTCGAACGTGAACCACACGTCGTTCTGCAGCGTGCCCGCGGAGTTGACGCCGCCGATCAGGTACACGCTGTTGTTGAAGTACAGGAGCGAGTGGCCCTGCCGCGTGCCCCACCCGAACGAGCCGCCCTGCCGTGTCCACGTTGCGCCGTCGGCGGAGTACCACACATCGTCGAACGCGGGGAACGTCGTGTTCACCCCGCCGACCAGCATCATGCCGCTGTTGGTCGCGACGAGGCCGAAGCGGTTGCGCGGCAGCCACGCCGCAGCGGCGGTGACCTGCTCCCACTTCGTGCCGTCCTTGGAGGACCACACATCGTTCTTGTACGTCGCGGTGTCGGTGTCATACCCACCCATGACGTACATCGTGTCGCCGAGCACCACTGCGCCCATGTACTGCCGCGAGCCCCACGGCGCGGCCGAGGCCGACGGCGTCCACGACACACCGTCCATGGAGGACCAGATGTTCGCGTAGGTGCTGGCCGGGCCGACGCCGCCGAAGATGAAGATGCGTCCGTTGAAAGTGACAGCCGCGTGTCCGAGACGACCCGGCCACGCCGCGTTGTAGTTGCGGAAGTCGGTGCCGTCGGTGCCGGTCGGGCCGTTGGACGCAAGCGTGACCAGCGTGTCCTCGAACACACCGAGGAGCTGGCCGTTGAAGTAGGTGAGCCCCTGCCCCGTCGACACCGCGCCGCTGTCGTAGGCTTCCTCCACGCCGGGGCGCTTCATGGCGTAGTAGCCGTCCTGCGCCGTCATCTTCTCGTAGATGACGTTCTTCCGACGCGCGTCCTTGACGAGCGTCGTGGTGCGCGGGTTGTACGGCCACGCCAGTGGCACCCGCAAGACCGACTGCGATTGCAGGTCGAGAGGCATCAGCGCGACATCCCCACCGGCATCGTGGCGTAATCAGGCGCGAACGAGGTGGACGCAGTCTCCACGCTCCAGTCGAGGAGCTTCGCCTTGAGCGACTCCGCCTTGTCCTCGAGCCGCTTGATGCGAGACTCCGGCGCCTCGTTGTCGTCGGCCATCTCCGCCGCGAGCGCGTACATGAGGTACATGAACCACTCAGCCGGGAGGTCGAACTCCTCAGCACCGTCGGTGATGATGTAAAGCGGACGTTGCGCGTTCAGGTACACGGTGTACTGCACCGTTTGGTCCTGCGGGGTGACATACACGAACAGCGTGCCGTACCCGTCCGCCGGAGACGTCGCCCCGCTCCCACCGTCATCGATCTTGCCGTCGTAGTAGATGGAATTCACGATGCCAGTCGACGTCTTGTTGCCGAACGACAGGTACTCCGCGCGCGAGATCAGCCGCAGCGGCGTATCGAACGTCTGCGTGCCGACATAGAACCGCACGAAGTTCCCGTACTCCATCACGCGCAGCGGACGGTTCGTCTCCACGTCCGAGCCGTTCGGTCCGATCGTGTAGGCGCTCTGATCCTGCGTGCAGGGGACGGGGATCAACTGGTACGTCCACAACGGCAGCCCCTCCGACTGCAGGTTCGCGATCAGGAGGTTCAGCCGCTCGGTTGCGTCGGCAAGCTGGCCCGCGTTGGCCGTGGTCGCGCCTTCCGGCAGCACGCGGATCTTCTTGTACGCCTGCGTGATGAGCTGGTTGGCCGTGACGGTCAGTTGCGCGGTGCCGCTGCTAGGCATGATCTACCCCTTGACTTCAGTCAGGACGGGAGGCGGCGGTTGGTTCCGCACCTCCTCCTCCTTCGCTGCGATCTTCGGCGCGAGCTCGTTCATGACCGCCTGGCTTAGGGTCATGTTGGTGAACGCCAGTTGGTGCTGCGTCTGCAGCAACTCGAGTTCCAGTTCGACGTAGGTCTTTTTCATCAGAAGGTGTCCAGTCCGATTTTGTACACGACGCCGCCGATGTTGATCGCGAGGAAGTTGCCGCTCGGTCCCGCCGACCCGCCGTACACTGTGTTGCCGTTGTTTACGATGAAGAGGCGCCCGGTGTTCTCGATACCGAACTGGTACACCCCGCTCACGTAGTGAGCCAGTCGGCCCACCGCTTCGTATCGCGTCTTGATCGCTTCCCCCACCCCGTCCCAAATCATGTACTTCTCCGGGGCGATGATGATGGCCGCCACGGCGGCGTCACATTGTCGCAGGTCCAGGCCGTAGTCGCAAAGCATGGTGCCTGTCGTCGTAGACCCCGCGCCGAACACCGAGTTGAACCGCTGCGATCCACCCGGCGACGGACTGGCAAGGAACGCGAAGTCGTTGTCCGAGTAGCTGCCGCTGTAGATCGAGCGGGCATGGTAGGCAACCGTGAAGCCGATGGCCGTCTCGTTGTACATCTCCACGCTCATGCCGTACATCGTAGTGCTGGCCCCGGCGCCGTTGTTGTAGGCGTCGATGTGGACTCCGAAAGCCCCCACGTCGGTGCCGTTGTTGCGCACGCCGAAGTACCCCGACACCACGTCGTTGATGTAAGACCCGCTGGCCCGCTTCTGGTACGTCTCGACCTGCGAGCGGATGCCGCTGTTGACGTTGCTCGTATTCGCCGCGCTGTCGTCGATGTAGTGTTGGATGTACACCGCCGCGTTGCCACCACCGGGCTTCGCGTCCGTCACGTTGACCGAGGTCTTGGTGACATTCAGGAACGCGCTGTAGTTGTTCGCGAGCAGGATGCCGCCGGTCGCAATGTTGCCGCCGTTGAACCAGTTGGAGCCCAAGAACTGCTGCGTCTCGTCCAGCTTCGCGACGTTCAGCAGGAACTTCTGCTGACGCAGGAAGAAGTCGCACCAGGTCGTGAGACCTGGCGGCTTGTCGAACGGGACGGTCTGTCCCGGCGGCGGTTCAGTGAAGCTGCTCAAGTGCTACTCCATCGTACGCTTGAACGCAGGCACGCCAGAGGTTGACGGCGTCTCGGTATGCGGCAGACGCATCAACGAAGAAGCGGGCGAGCTCACGTTCGTCATAGGCTTCATAACCGGTGGCGTCGGGTACGGCAGGGGGTGGCGTCTGATCTCCGGCGGCAGGGGCGGCACCTTCGTTGGCTGCACTGGCGCTGTCGCGGAACACCCCGGCAAGGTCAGCACGAAAACGAACACCGCCAGCACGATTAACGTTGGCAGCTCGAATGCGGAGTTCCTTGTACGCGGCATCGTGCATCTCCTTCAATTTCAACGCGAGGCGCGCGGCCTCATCCACCTTCGCCGACCACATGAGCGCCAGCGCGGTCGCCCGCTCCTGCGCGTCCGCTTTCTCTTTCTGCAGCACTTTGATGTCGAAGTCCAGCTTCTCCACCTCGTGCATCAAGTCCTCGCATTGGGCGTTGCACCAGTGGTTGGCCTTGTACACCGCCGTGCCGACTATGCCAAGCACGACCGCGGCGATGATGCCGTACAGGACCAGGGTGCTTACGATGCCGCGTTGGTTCATCGCCCGTCGAAATCCTTTCCTTGGTACTCTTCCTCATCGAACCGGTCACCGCCGTAGCGTCGCCGATTCCGCCTGTCGCTTACCACCCCCCACGTCTTGCCGAGACTGCCGACCACGATGGCCCCGAGGATCACCCCGAGGATCTCAGCCGACAATGATCCAGTTATCGCCGTGAACCAGATGACCCACAGGCAGATGCCCGTCATCAGCAGGTACGCCAGCGCATACCGATCCGCCCGCCCCTTCTCGTCGCTCACCAACTGGTAGAACTTGAACGGGTGCGTGGGATCGTTGTTCAGCTTGAGCAGCGTGGAGAAGGCGAACAAGATCAGACCCCAATACATCACCGAGATCCAGTTATCGTCCAGAATCCGCCCGAGCGTCGCGAGAGAGTTCACTCACTTGTCTACCTTACGGTCGAGCTTCGCTTCGATGCGAATCAACGCTTCGCGGATGTCGCGCATGTCGCTGTCTGTCGGGTGATTTTTAGCAACGTCGAGTTTGAACTCGGACAGTTCCTTCGCGGTTTTCTCGTTGTCCTTCTTGAGTTGTTCCATCCGCGCATGCACGAACGTAACGTAGCCGCTCAAACACACCGTTGCAATACCGCCTATCCAGTTAAGAAGCTGTTGAATCTCCATCACGTGCTCCGCCCGAAAAAATTGCAAAGTGGTACATGTGGCGCTACCGTCATGCTGGTGACCGTGCCTGGGTTTCCCGTACCAGACCAGTCCGGTTGTGTCCCTGTTCCATTGAACCCAAGGTGCTTGAAATCAACCGCGGTAGTCATCCGTCGCGGACTGAACTGCCACGCGCGCAACTGCCCGAGTGTCAACACCGTGTTGCACACCATGTACACCGCGTAATCTCCGGGGCAACCTGTGTTGGTGCCGTCTCCTGCGATCGTAAGCGGCGCTGCCGAATCGTCCCCGGCCGTACCCGAGCCGTCGGTCACCGTGCCGTAAGTGCACTCGGTCAGCGCCACCGTAAGCGTGCCGCGGTAGATGTTGACCAGCTCCCCCGCCGCCGCGCCCAAATCCCACGTCATCGCTACACAGTTCCACGCACCGCTGGTGATCGCGTTGTTGTTGGTGATGTAGTTCGTGCTTGTCACCGAACGGTTCACGAATCCCCGGATGAACCCGCTGGAGTCGTTGAGGGCCATGATACGCCCGTTCAGCTTCACTACGAGACGCCGCAACCCCGGCAAACTCGACGGCTTGAACCACAATATGTACGTACCCGCAGCGATGTTGTTGATCGAGGCCGCAGGGCCGCTCGCAACATACTCCGTTCCTGCCGAGCCGGGACAGTTGAGCGCCACGGCTAGACGTAGTTGAACACGGCATGCGTCAGGTACGCCGGACCCGCTGCGGTGTCGTTGGTCGTGTCCGCTCCGTCACGCACGATGGCCATCTGCACCCAATCGCCCGCGGTGAAGTTGCTCGCCGTCAGCGTGATCGTCGTGACCGAGAGGAACCGCGCGGTGCCGTTGACCGTCACGCCGGTCGACGTGGTGGACTCCTGCGCCGCCGCTGGGTCAGTCGTCTCGCCCGCTGCGATCGCGTTGTAGTCGATCTCCCACACCACCTTGCCGCTCGTCACGACGGTGTACCAGTACAACGTAATCGTCGCCGTAGTGCCGGCGAAGTCGTCAGGCACGCGGAAGCCGCAGCCGAGCTTCAGCCGGTTGGTGCCTTGGTTGACAAACACATACACCGCGCCGGGCGACAAGTCGTTGGACTGCGAAATCGCCGCCGGCTCCTGATACACGTTGCCGGTCGTGTCGGGTAGCACGTAGTTCGACAGAATCGGCACCGGGTTCTTCGTACCGGTCGGCGTGGCCCATGTCGCGTCACCGCGCCAGAACGTCGTCGCGCTCGCGCTGGTGCCGCTGTTGAGGTTGGCCACCGGCAGGTTGCCCGACACGTGTGTGGTCAGCCCGATCTTGCCCCACGTCGAGGCTGTACCAACGCCGCCGGAGATGAGTGCATTGCCGGTCGCCACCGCCGCCAGTTTCGACAGCGCCGCGGGGCCAGTGGCCTGCAGCAGGTCGCCCGCCGTGTAGGAACTGAACGACGTGCCGCCGTTGGCCGCAATCAGCGCGCCGCTCATGGTGAGCGTACCGGAGCCGGTGATGGGGCCACCTGAGAACCCGAGGCCCGTCGTACCGCCGCTGACGTCCACGCTCGTCACCGTGCCCGCGCCGGCCGGCGTCGCCCACGTACCATCACCACGCCAGAAGGTGGAACTCGAGGCGCCGGTACCGCTGTTCAGGTTGGTCACCGGCAAGTTGCCGCTGACATGCGTCGCGAGGCCCACCTTGCCCCACGCGGACACTGTGCCGATACCGCCGGACAGGAGGACGTTGCCGGTCGCCACTGCGGCCAGCTTCGACAGGGCTGCAGGGCCGCTCGCCTGGAGCAGGTCGCCAGCGGTGTAGGACGTAAACGACGTACCCCCGTTGGCCGCGATCAGCGCGCCGCTCATCGTGAGCGTGCCCGACGTCGTGACCGGACCCCCAGAGAAGCCGAGGCCCGTCGTGCCACCGCTCACATCGACGCTGGTGACCGTACCCGACCCGCCGCCCCCGCCGCCCGCCGCCCACTTCAACCCCGTCGGTTGGGTCGAATCCGCCGTGAGGACGAACCCGTCAGTGCCGACGGCCAGTGCAGCGGGGATGGTCGAGAAGGTGAACAAGTCGCCCTTCGTCGTCAACGGGAACACATACGCCAGGTTGTGATACTGGTTGAACGTGAGGTTCTTGTATGTGTAGGAGCCCAGCGGCGCGTACACCGTGTCACCAGCGTCGACAATGAGCTGGTTGCCCGACTGGTTGGAGTACAGGTGCGTACCGGCGTTCTGGATCAGGAAGCTCGTGTTCTGACCGATGTACGACGCGCCGCCGGTGAAGCCGTTCAGGTTCAGGCTGACGAGACTGCGCGCGAAGTCGTTGCGCTCGAAGCGGCCGGCGTAGCTGAAGCCGTCCACGAAGTTCGACATCGCGAACGTACCCGACGGCTCGGCGCCGGTCACCCCGGTGATGTTGCCACCGCCCTCCGCGGCGTCCGAGTTGAGCACCCGCACCGGGTAGTTGACGTTCTCCGTCCAGTTGCCAACGAAGGTCGGGTTGGCGTTGCGCGCGAGGTAAGCGTATTGCGTACCGACGAATGCGCCGATGCCGTTCCACGTCGAGTAGAAGTAGTTGCCTTGAATGACGCGCGTGCTGAACGACTTCGACCCCATGTCGAGGATGTGCGCCAGCGTGCTCAACTGCGACGTGCTGGAGAACCCACACCCCTGCACCAGCGGGCTGTCGTTCCAATACGACGTGGATGGCGTAACGCTGCCGTACCACACATCCGGGTTACTCGACATGATGAAGCCGACGCCACCGTTGGTGCTGTCGACGAAAAAGCTGTTGAGCAGGCGCGTCTCGATGCAGCACTCGGTCACCACGCCATACCGGTTGGTCGTGGTCTGACAGTCTTGGATCGTCGTCGCCAGGCTGTTGGCGAGGTAGATGCTGGCACCGTGCAGCGGACCCACGATTTTGAGCCCGGTGATGACGACGTTCTGCATGCCGCTGACGTCGCCACCGCTGCCGTTGTTCTGCGGCAGGGCTTCCAGGCCGTGCTCCATCTGCGCGTCGGTGTCGCCCACAAGACCGGCGTTGGTGAACGTCAGCGTCGCGCCCGCGCCGGTGAGACGTCCTTGGAAGTTGTACGTGCCCGCGCCGCCAGTGAGACGGATCGCGCTCGAGCACAGGTAGGTACCGTTCGGGAACCAGATCTCCGCCGTCGGGTTAGCGTCGATGCACGCCTGGATCGCGGCGGTGTCGTCGGTGATGCCATCTCCGACCGCGCCGTAGTCGGTGACGCTGATGATCCACGACGGCGTGCCGATGCCGCCGGCAACGTCGTACAACGCGGCGGCGTTGAGTCGCAGCTCCGCGGTATCGCCGATGCTGAAGTTCTGCGGCGACGTGCCGTCCTCGCCGCGCGTCACCGTCGCCTCGAACGTGACGGTGTTGAACGCTGTGACCTTGACGATCTCGCGCGTGGTCGGTGGGACGAGGTTACCCGCGACGCTCGCCTGGTTGACGAGCGTCAGGTAGAAGTATTCGCCCGGCGCGATCGTCGGGAAGCCGGGGTCGGCGACCAGAAAGATCGACGTCTGGACGGTGTTGACCGCCGCTGCGATCGTGGTCCCGCAGTAGTTTCCGAACTGAACGCCGGCCATGTGTTACCCCAACGAGATTGAATCGAGCATCCACTGGTCGATCACCCGACCTGTCATGCCACCTTGATATTGGAACGTGAGCGGCGGCAGCGGGCGCGACCAAGGGATCGGTTTCGGATCGGGGATCGGCCGCACGAAGTCCTGCGGGTTGCGCGGCTCCCAACATTCGCGGCACACCCGCAGGTTGTTCCACTGCAGCAGTGACTCCGACGCCTTGTGCACGGTGCCGCAGTTGTCGCAGATGAAGTTCCACGACCCAGCTTGGAAGAAGTCGCTGCGGCCCACGGCTTACGTAAGGTAAGACGGCGTGTCTACACCAACGAAAAACGTTGCGAGAATCGCCGTACCCGCCATGCCAGCACCGCTGCCGCTGTTGCCGAAGATGAAAGCGCCCCCGCCCGTAGTGGCCGTCGGTAAGTTTGAACTTGGGGTCGTAGTAAACGTAGTGCTTCCCAGCTTCTTCAAAGAGACGCTGAAAGACGACCCGTTAGGTGTGCACGCAATGTCTAGGATAAACATATCCCCCGCAGTGCGCGCGTTGAATCCAGTGTCAACCTTCGTACACGTACCAGCGCCGTCGTTGTGCATGATTTGGATGTTGGTGTCCCCCACATCACAACCAGCAAAAATAGCTTCTGTCTGGTTGGATGGAACCAACGCCGAACTTGGGGATGCAAACACACTCCACGAACCGTAACCGACCATATACACCATGTTGGTCTGCGTCGTTTCGATACCAAACACATAGCGGATCTTAAACCCGCCGAGACCCGCGGACCCGCCACGGTAGAAAATACGTTCAGCGTCGGTGGCGTAGAACGTCGTCCACGCTTTAGAGTTAAGTGCCGCAGGGATGGTTATGATTGAACGCGGGCATTGTGCAATACGACTACTCAAAGAAATCGTACCGGAGCCCGCGTTTGCGCCGGTTGATGTAAGTCCGGTTAGGATGTTAACCCCGGCCGTATTCGCTAGGGTGTAACGTGAGAACCCTTGCGTCAACGCCGGTAAAACACTCTGCGGTTGCCAAGACACACCAGGCGTCGCCGCGCTATCTGCGGTCAATACCGCCCCATCGGCGCCTACACCAACACGAGCATCGACAGTGGTGAACCCATACAGGTCACCCTTCGTTGTCAGCGGCGACGACGCGCCGGGGATGGTGACCGTCTTGGTCGGGCCACTACCCGACGCCGTGACGCCGGCGCCGACGAAGTCGATGCCGGTAGTGTTGGCGGCCAGCGGCACGCCTTCATCGAGAATGGTAAGCATGGTAGACGGAACTCCTCCAGAGGCCCCCGCAAGGGCCATACGTAGCGCGCGGTGATCGCCGCCCATGGTCAGGGGTTGTTGCGCAGCGCCAGGATCAACGTGATGTCGTACGTCGCGTTGGCCGCAGCACCGAAAGTGGATAGCAGGATGTCGCCGGTGCCGCCGGCCGACCGCGGGTCCCACAGTGGCGTGGTGTCGCGATAGGTGCGGTAGCCGTTCGGCGGCGCCAAGATGTCGATCGTGTCATCGGTCGTGTGGTCCCAATACAACTGGACCGACGTGAAACCCTCGATCGTCCACTGGATCTCGATGATGCCGGTGTAGTCCACCGGCTTCCCGTTCGGCCCAACCAGAGTCGAAATGTCGACCTTGGTCACCAGCGTTTCGCCGGTGCTGTCCGACCGATTGGTCAGCCGGACAGCGTACTTCCAATTCCCGTTGAACAGGACGTTGGTGGTGACGGCATCAGCCATGATGCCTCCTTATTGGCGAACGGCTTCTGCGGCGCCGAAGATGTAGTCCAAGGTCGCAGTGCGCGCCACCGCGGTCGACGCGAGGATGCCGCCGCCGATCACCATGTTGGCCGTCGGCACGTTGGCCAGCGTGTAGGTGCCGCCGCTCCACGCGGACGCAACGAGCGCGCCGCCGGGGAACGGACCATCGCCGGGGTCACCGAACTGCGGAACCACGGAGCCAAGCACCTGCGAGAAGTAGATGTACAGCTTCGGGTCCGGGCGGCCGTCGTAGTACCACGCGGCCGAGTACCACGTGTCGGCGACGAGCGTGGTCGCGATCGGAATCGACGTAGTGGCCGAGGGGCCGTTGATGTCGAGCGTGATCGCCGCGGCGCCGGACGCCTTGTTGAAGTAGATGCCTTCCGACGGCGCGAGCGCGGCGAACGTGTTGGCCATACCGAACATGGCGCGCGGCAGCGTGGCCGACGTGTTGAGGCGGAAGCGGCAGGCGAACCAGGCTTGGTTGCCGGCGACGATCGCCGCCGACGCCGCGGTGGTCTGCAGCGCGATCAGGTCGCTGATGTTGGCGGCGGTCGTCAGCGTCAGCATCCCGCCGTTGCCCGCCGCCGAAGCGAGCGCGGACGCGCCGCCCACCGCCGTGACGGTGTAGTTGCTCGCGTTGTACGTCATGAAGTCGTCGAAGAACACCGGCACGCCCATCGGGAGCGGGGCGCGGTAGTTGCCGAGTGCGTTGGTCGGGAACGGGCTCGAGTTGGTGACGCCGTTCGCGAATCGAGTGGGGGTACCGTAAGGCATGTGAATCTCCTGTGATCGCCCTTGCGGGCGCGGCTATGCCGCGATCAAAAGAAAAGCCGGGGGCGGCGTGCTACGTGCTACCCCCGGCTTCGCTGTACTGCAAGACTGCTCGTGCTGGTTACTGCCCCTGCACGCCGTACGTGTAGCGCCAGTCCGCCCAACCCACCTGGTACCGCTCCATCGCCGAAGCGAGGGCGTTCTTGGTGGAGAAGTCGTTGTCCTGGTCGAACGCGATCTTCATCCGCTCCTGGTAGATCATGCCCTCGCCCGGACGGGACGAAGCACGAAGGAACCAGTTGGCCGGCGTCGAGTTGGAGAAGTAGTGATTGACCTTCGCCCCACCCGGCAGCAAGCCCATCGAACGGATCGCGTTCGTGGCGTTGTTCGCCGTGTCGTTCTGCTGCACCGACTTGAGGATGCGTTCCGCGTTCATCACCTCGAAGCGCGAGATGTGCAGCGAGCGCGGCATGATGCGAACCGTCAGCCCGTTGTCGTCCACCTGGCCCATCATTGCGATGATCGCGTCCTCGAGCGAGATCTCCGACAGATCCGCGCCGACCGCCGGCGTGTTGCTGCCGGTGCCACCGAAGATCAACGGATGCGCCGTCGAGAACAGCACCACGCCGTCGCCGCCCACGTAGCCGGACGTGAAGCCCCGGTTGTAGACGTTCGCGCAGACGAATTCCTTCGTCTGCCGCATACCTTCGGCGTTGTTGGTCGCGCGCATGCGAGACACCTTCTCGTACAAGTTGTCCTGCAGCTCTTCCAACGTGACCGCGTAGCCCTGCGCGTACGTGACGTTGGTCAGGCGGACGGTTTGGCCTTGCTGTTCCGTCGCGTAGACCAGCGGTTGACCCTGCGGCTTGACCTGCGCCAGAGGGAAACGCGAGGATTGGACGTACTCCTCGTAGTTCTTTTCGGACGAGACCGTGTCGAACAGGTCCGTGTACTCCGTCGGCCAACTGTCGTAGACCGTGCCCCATACCGCCTTGACGCCCGGCCACAGCAGTTTGGGATGCGAACCGGTTGTGATGACGCCACCAGCCATGATCGTCTCCCTTAGATGCCGACGGTGCTGTCAGCGAGGTCGTGAAGATTGATCTTCACCACCCACTGCGCGTACGCGCCGAATGCGTTCGCGGTGCCGCCAGGCAGAACAGGAGCCTGAACGAGTCCCATGAGACGCAGGTTGAAGGTGTTCGTCACCGCGAAGGACGACGACAGAAGCACCGAGGCCGACACTTGGTAGCCGATCGAAGGCGTGGCCACCGTAAAGGTCGAGTTGAGGTTGGCCGACGCGGCGACGAGGTTCGCCGTCGTGATGCCATCGTCCTGCATGCTGAAGATGCCATGCGGATCGTCGCGAACGTACACATAGTAGTCGCGGGTCTTGGTGGCCGGGATCGAAATGATGGTGTCGTCGATCACCGTGCCTTGGATGGATGGCAGCCCTACGCTCGGGTTCTCGATGCCAACGATGGTGCCGCGCAGCTTGTCCGTGCCCGCCGCTTTCGCGACGTTGGGAGTGCCCTGCGTGTCGGCGCCGGCCGCTTGCTTGACCGGATCGTTGATGTAGAAAGCCGAGCCATCGCTCGAGGGGATGCGATACCGCGTCGCCTGGACGTTGTACGTCGCACCACTCAATTGACGGAGGGGAGCCAGTCCGAACGGGCGGTTGAGTGCCATATCGAAAGTCTCCTACTTGGGTGGAGGTTGAAGAAACTTGGCCGCGCGCGGATCGTACTGCACGCCTGCCTTCGGGACATACCGTTGCTGGTCCGTCGTTTCTCCGATCTGGCCGCCTTGGATCTGACGGTCGACCGCATCCACCTCTACCTCCTGGCGGGCCATGTCCTCGTTGTAGAGTTCCTCGGGGATCTTCATGAGGTACCCATACATCGGCTCGCTGCCCTTGGAGCCCATCACCACCCGAATCCGGCTGCCCGGATCGTTGTCGATGGAGGCGACGTCCCGACCCATCTGGATCGAACCTTCGCCACGTTGGACGAAAGCATACCCTGCTTGCAGCGCCATTGCAATACGGGTGCCCTCGTCCTTGAAAATGTGCAAGTGGTAGCCGGGCAGGCTGCCGTGCACGTGCAGGCGCCCGACGCCGCCGGCGAGGGGCTGCCGGGTGGCCCGGATACGGTCGATCTCCTCGCGGGAGGGGCCGCTGGACACTTCCTTGGCCACTTCGACCGGCGGGGGCGCCAAGGCGACAGCTTCCGGCTCGGGGGCGCTGTCCAGATCGACCGTGAAATCCGCGTTTTTCTTGCTCATGATGCTTTCTCCTGTTCCTCGAAGTACGTCTTGGTGTAGTCGTCGACACTCTTGATCCACCCGTTGTTCTTCCACCGGGTGGCCACGTCCTGCGCTTCCTTGGGCATGTCCTTGAAGGTCTTGCCCTTGGGTCCGCCGCCCCCGCTCGGGGTACCGCCGCCGTCGACCATGGACTTCGGCTTGGCCGGCGCGAACACCTGGGGGTAATCCGCCTGCAGTCGCCGCTCGAGCGCTGCGAAGAACCCCGGCGTGTTGCGCAGATCCGGCTGGTCCTCCAGCAGCGCGGCCGCGGTGGCCTTCAGGATGCGCGCCTTGGGCGCGTTGTAGTCGGGCGACTCGGGGTTGTACCAGGGATTCTTCTCCCCGAACGCCTTGGCCGCCTCCACCAGCTCGGGCGGCGCCGCGGCGACAGCGTCCGCCTTCGGGGGCTCCTCTGCCTTCGGCTCCGCGGGCGGCTTCAGCTTCCCGATCTCGGTCTCGAGCGCCACCACCTTGGCGCCATCGCCCTCCGAGATCGCCTCGGCGCGCGCGGCGTTGAGGGTCGCCAGTTGCGCGTCGTACCGCGCGCGCTCCTGCGTCCGCACGAAGTCGGCGAACGTCTTGCCATCCTCCTGCAGCTTATCGACCTTCTTGCGCAGCTCCTCGTTCTCGGCCTGCAGCTTGCGCCGGTCGGCTTTGATGATCGGGTTGATCTGCTCGGCGCGGTCGGCGAATGTCTTGGCGTCGACCCACTTCGACTGGTCACCGCGATACTGCTCCTTCGGCACCCACCCTTGGGCACGCGCGGCGGCCTCGATGACCGGATCGGGCGCCTCGGGAGTCTGGATCTCGTCGGCGGCGGGGGCTTCGGCGACTTCGGTCGCGGCGGCGATTATCACCGTGTCGGTGGTGGCGGGTCCTGTGGTTTCGGTCTGTGCTTCGGCCATGGTCATTCCTTGTAGGTGAGGGAGCCGCGGGCCTTGAGGCTCACGTCGAACACGCCCTCGGACTTGGCCACCACGTCGCTCGCGTTCATCACGCGATAGCGGTTGCCGTCCTTGCCGATGTAGGGCATCCCAGCGTACTTGGCGTGCAGCACGAGGTCACCCGGCTGGATGCCGTGCTTGGCCAAGCGGGTCATGCCCTCTTCGCCGCCGGTGATGTAGGTGCCGTGCACCGACGCCATGTCCTCGGCGTCGACGGTCGACTGCGCGAGCACGATGCCGCCGGCCGACTTCTTCTCCACCTCAATCACCTTGAGGAGCACGCGGTCCTCGATGGGGTACAGCCCCGACTCGTTCATGGGGCCTCCGGCGAGGTGTCTTTGATGCTGCGGATGATGCTACGCAGGCAGGACGCGGCCCCGAGTGCTTGCGCGTTACGCACCAGCATCTCCTGCGGGGTGTCGCCGACGAACTGTGAGTTCGCCCAATCCTCCTTCAACGCCTCGTAATCCGCTTCGAGGTTGGTGAGAAGCCGCTTCGTCTCGTAGTGCGACAGCCACTCAACCTTCTCGGGATTTTGCCTTTCGTTCTGCACGTTTTTCGTCCCTCTCTCGTTTTTGATCCGTCACTTTGCTCGCTTCGCCAGCGAGCTTCACTTGCTTGGTTTGCGCGTCGATCATCTTGGCCTGCGTCGCTACCTGCTCTTGCTTGATTTTCATCTGGCCCAGCATGAGGTCGATGCGCCCCTTCAACTGCGCGGCCTGCATCTTCAACCGCTCGGTGAACTGCTCTTCCTGCTGCATCTGGACCTGCAGGAAGCCGATCATATGTCCTTGCTCGACGCCCTTCGCTTCCGCCTGCAGCTTCATCGACTCCGACTGCAGCTTCATAATGCGCGCCTGGCCCTCCGCGATCGCAAGCTGGAGCTCGATCTGCTGCGACTGCATGTCGGCGACCATCTCCTGCTTCTCCAGCTCCAGGCGTTGCTGGTCGATCTGGATCTGCAGCATCTTGGGGTCCGGCGGGGCCTGCAGGTCGCCACTCTCGGGTACCGGGAACACCTCGTCGATGTCCGCGATCCCGCGCGCCTCGAGGTGACGCCGCACCGACAGGTAACGGTTGAACCCCGGCAACTTGAACGCGAGGCCCATCACCATGGCCGTGTCCTCCACTGCCTTGGCGCTGTTCACCATGGTGGGGTCGGCAGCCGGGCGCACGTCGGTCGGCGGCCCGAGGTAGTCGTCGGCCTTGACGATCGAGTTCTCCCCGCCCGTCAGGTCCTCGAACTCGTCGTCGGCGTTGAGGTAGATCTGGTTCAGCCGGTACAGCACGCGCAGCTCGTCGCGGAAGCACCGCCAGTCACGCTTGTAGATGGCCGCGAACACCCGCGCGCCGTTCTCGTTCATCATCGCCGCGGTGGCCGCCGGCGTGTTCTGCCCCACGTTCTCGCCGACCTGCACATCGTTGGCGCTGGCGATACGCTCGCCGTACCCCACGAGGTACATGAGCAGTTCCACCAGCACGCGCGAGGGCTCGCGCACCGGCAGCGGCACGATGTTCTTGCGCAGGTCATCGCCCGGCGAGTCGACCTGCTTCCACTCCTGCGGCTTGAAGGTGTACTGCCCGCCGCGGAAGCGCGCGCCGCGACCCAGGAACCCGCCGCCGTAGTTGCTCATGGTGCCGGCGTCGATCACCTGGTTCAGCATCGTGTTGACGCTGTCGTTGATCGGACCCAGCAGGCGCCCGAACCCGAGGTCGTAGAACCCGCCATCCGGCGCCGGGATCAGGCCGTACTTCGTGTAGATGCACACCGGCTCGATGCGCAGCACGTCGCCCGCGCCGTTGCGCTTGACGTCGCTCTGGTTGAACCGCGCCACCAGCCGCCGCAGCTTGCCTGAGACCTGCTCCACTGTGGCCACGTATGGTTCGGCGTAACCGTCGCCGTCCAGGTCGTACCAGCACAACTGCTCGAGCAGCGTGACCGGCGTGGTGTCGTCGTCCGCCGGGCGGGTGAGACCTTCACGCTTGTCGCGCGCTTCAGCCAGCGGCCCGGTCTCAGTGGAGACGTTGGACCCGGTGATGTCGTAGTCGATGTAGAAGCCGGCCTTGACCCGCTCATGGATCTCGTTGCGCGAGTAGTTGAAGCGGTGCGTCGCGCGCGGGCCAGTGTTGAGGTCGCCCTTCAGCCAGTAATTCACGATCAGGTCTTGCGGGCCGACCAGGACCGACTTGTTGTGTCGACAAAACGAGTCGAAGTAGCTCTTCTTGAACGCACAGCCCATGATGCCCTGCACCATGAGCAGCTTGTCCATCTCCGCTTCCCAGCCGTCGTCCTGCTCGAGCAACTGGTAGCTCATGTGCGCCGCGACGCGGTCCGCCCGCGCCTGTTTCTCCGGCGTCACCTTGCCGATCACCCGACACTTCACCAGGTCGACGCCGCGGATGAGCAGCGGATACGCCTTGGCCGCGTAATGCATGGCCGCGATGGTCACCAGCGGGAACTTGACGTTGGCCGCGCCCATCCACGGCTCGCTCTTGGGCTCAAGGATCTGCAGCGTCAGCTTCATCGCCTGCGCGTACATCTCCTCCCACGCGCCGCGCGAGCCCAAGTCCTTGGTGTACCCATCCTGCACGTCCATGCCTAGGCGCGGGACGTCGTTCGGATCCAGCAGTTCGGCAACGTTGGGCGACTCGATGATGTCGGCCAGCTTGAGTGTTTTCGCGAATTCCATGTTTTACCCCGCGTGCTTGACGCCCTTGCGCCAGTTTGTCTGCGCAGGGATGACACGAATATTCCACGGCACATTCAAGCCGCTAACCTTCGCGCCTGCGATTGGTACGATGTGATCTATGTGCCACAAAAAACCAGTCGCGGCTGTGCGGGCGACGGCCAACGCTTTCGCTTCATTCACGAGCCATAACAATTCATTCCCTCGGCCGCGCGCCCACGCAGGAGTGGCTTGTCGCTCCCGCGCCGCTCGTAAAGCAGACCGCGCATTCACTTTCTCTGGATACCGCGCGCGATATCGTTTAGCTTCTTCCCCAGATTTGCGTTTGCCGGCCGCGCGCCACTCACGTACGCGCCTATGGTTGCAAACAAGACAGAGCGTGTCGATCCCGTCACGGAAAGCGCGACTGCGCGTCATCTCCGCGAACGGCTTGTCGTTCTTACAATCTCGGCACGTCTTAGTACCCACAAGTCGGGTTCCTTCCGCTTCCAGGCGCTCCGTCGCGCTCGTACCGCTTGCGCAGGCTCAGGAGCTCTTCCTCCTCGTCCTGCTCCTCGTCGTTCATCGGCGCCGCCTGCTGGCTGATGCCGATCCCCAACCATGCGAAGGCGTCCACCATGTCGTCGTGGGTGCCGCGGTCGAACTCTAGGAGCTCTTCCTTGAACGCCGGCCACCAGGGCGCCTCGGTGTCGAATTTCACCATTCTAGCCTGAACCCGCGCCCGAATGGGCATTGACCGTGTCCGCTTGTCGGTGGTCCCCGGGTTCATGGGGTGCAGGTTGAGGAACAGGTTCTCCTTGCGCATCACGAGGTCCAGCGAGTACCCAAGGGCCTTGCGGATGGCCCCGTCCTCCTCGTACCACTGGCAGGGGTTCCCATTGGCGTGCAACCGCCACGTTTTCTCCACCTCGAACATGCGCGTGACCAGCTCCTCCGCCCCCATCCGCTTGCGTATCACGTCAACGATGTAGAGCACGTGGTCCGGGCCGATGACGCCCACCACGAACGCGGTGTAGTCGCGTCGCTGCTTGGTCGTGATGGCGAAATCCCCCCCGATCGCGATGGGCCAGTCCCGGTTGCGCTCCAGGGTGAGCCAGTCCGAGTCGTTCATCGGCAGGAGTTTGTTCTCCTGGAACAGCGCCGCGCTCTTGTCGGTCGGGCTGTTGCGGTACTCCATGTTGAACTTCTCGAGGCGCTCCTGGTTGACGTAGCCCTCCTTGATGGCCAACAACTGCTCGCGCGAGTACATCTCCGGCCACAGGATCGACCCTTCGGACACCTCGTCGTCGCACGCCTCGTAGATGCGCGACAGCCAGCTCTTGTCGTGGAGGATGTTGTTGAGCAGCGAGTCCTTGTGGAGGATGGTGCCGACCACGCGGTACTTCGTTTCGACCGATCCGGCGGGAATGATGGCCGAGAGGAACTTGTTCATGAGCTTCTCGCGCCGGTCGTCGCTCATCACCTCCTCGTCGTCCTCGATATCGTCGAGAACCATCACGTCCGGCCGCTTGGAACCCCACTTCAACCCCCGGACGGGCTGATCCACGCCGGAAGCCATGATGCGGAAGCGATGCCCGCTCTTCATGACGAAAATGACGTCGTTTTCCGACTCTTTCTCGAAGCGGGCGAAGCCAAAGGTCTCGGCCAACTGCTCGTTGTTCTGAATTTCGTCCTTCAGCGACCGCAAAAACTCGACCGCGATGGTGTAGGTCTTGGAAAACACCACCGGGAAGCTGAAATTGCGGAACAGACACCCTGCCAGGACGTAGGCGAAGGTCACCGAGGTCGATTTCGCGTGGCCTCTAGGGGCCGCTATGGCGATTTTTGGGTGGTGGGAGGTCACCAGGTCCCAGCACTCGTGGTGGAAGCGCGCCGAGGGCCGGGAATTGTCGAATCTGGCGAGCAGGAACGCCTGGATGAACCGCTCGAGGAGCAGTCCGTCAAGCTGCGTCGAGGATGGCGCTGCCTTCGGCGGCTGAAAGCCGTGTCGGGTCGCCGTTGGGCTCGGATTCAACATCGATGATCTCGGGGGAGGTGCGTTGCATGCGCGGCACGGTGCTGCGCAGCGTCTCGGCGATGTGGTTCAGCGCATCCGCCAGTGCGTCGGTGGGTCGGGCCTGCTTGCCGTCGACGCGGTTGCGCGCTTCCTCGCGCTTGTCGAAGGTCATCTGTGCGGCCTGCATCAGCGTCTTGGCATCCACCGGCCGCCGCGCGCGCTCGCCAGTGCGGGTGATGTAGAAGTCGCCGTACTTCAAGCGATCCTCGAGTTGCGCCAGCGCCTTGTACCCCAGGCGGGTGAAGGTCTGCTCGAGATCCAGGTCGATCTCGCCGCGCATCTCCAGGACCAGGTGGCGCCACTCAGGGGAGGAAGCGATCGTCTTGACGGCGCCGGGGCGGCAGCCCAGGTACTCGGAGACCTGGACATCGGTACCCATCCGCGCCCAGCATTTCACCGCGGCGCGCAGCATCGCCATGGAGGTGGAGGGTGGTACCCCCGGCGGCCGGGAGGGTATGACGTCGCTCATGCGTGCGGGTTATAGCTGGAGGTGGGTAGGAGTGTCAAGCGGTGTAGAGTAGTTTGCATCGGGGGTTGGGGGAAAAATTTTGCAGCGTGGCGTGCAGGGGTATACATAAACACCTCAACTCGAAATTGCCTCCCCACCCCGCCCCCTGGCGCGTTACGCGTGCAAGCCTGCCCCCTATGCCGCGCTGCCCCGCCCCATCGCCGCCGAGCGGCCAGGCATACACACCGCGCGATGCGCACGCGCGCGTGAGGCGCACGTCACACACTGCGCTACGATGCGGACTAGTCGGCATGACTCTTGCTTGACTGTCGTGTTGCGTCACATTGTGCCGGCGCTGCGCGTCACATTCACGGCACGTGCGCTGCATGCGATGCGGACTAGTCGACACTAACTCTTTGATTCGATGCGATGCGGACTAGTTGGCATAGGCTGTGTATGTGATGGCGTGGCAAGTTCGATCAACTGACGAGGAGAGGCTACCGTGTCCGATCAAATCCTTACGCTGACGCCAGACGAAACGCTCGCATTGCGCGGCGCCATCCGTATCGCCGTGAATTACCTTGCGACTTATCCCGAGTCGCACGAGCAAGAGCGGTGCGACAGCATGCTCCTCGCGCAGATATTCCATCGTATAAACGAGGAGTGACGCCATGTCCCCCGAACAACAGAAGATTGTCGTGAGTGTAATCGTAAACGGACGTATGCCGTACGCTGCGCGCCACGATGATAAACGCCAATGCGTGCTCAACAGCTGGGTTGTCGGCGTTCGCGGTCGACTCGGCGTGTACGAAGCCACAGCAGACGGCCGCAAGGCCCTTGCGCACGCGATCCCGCAATGATGCGCACCACTCTCTTCCTCTTCGACGTAGCCGTCTGGCTGCATAACCTTGGAGTTCTGCTATGACCCCACTCGAACGGGCCGCAGCTCTCCTACGTGCTCGCCTGGCCCTCGCCATGATGATGCGCCAGTCCTCGGACTTGGCGAAAGCGAACGCTCACTATCACGCTTTGCTGCGCCGGCTAATGAGTTAAACTCTGCAAGTTAGTGGGCGCTCACTCCGCTAGCCTATGACGTTTTACGGCACCTTACCGAAACACGCGCCCACAAACGAGTTTACCGTCAGGAATGTCCGACTAAATTACTCGGATTCAAACTTCACTCGTTAACTCTCTTAAATGCCTATGGACTAGTACGCCGAAGTAGCAGAAAGGGGTTTTGAAGCCAGCACCCCCGGAGAGAGATAGATTCTCATCAAAATGCTAATTGGTCGACATATGCATTCATCATGTTCGCCAGGAAAGGCTCGCGTACACGGGGATATACTTTTCAGACGTCGACAAGTCAGCGTGTCCTACAAACCATTGTGTTTTAAACCAATGACTTAGCTAATTAGCCTATCGATAGTTTTTTATATATGGTTAAAGGTAAACTCATTGGTTTAAGCCGCACCGCGCCAGCACACCTGAAAAACGCCGACCGTACTAAAATCGGAAAAAGTGGTTGACACAGAGTTAAACTCGTTGCACAGTGGGGCCGCAACACAGCACGCAGGCCCTTTCATCCAAACCCGTTCATAGAGGAGTTAAACCATGGCAAGACTCACAAAGGCCCAAATCGAGGAGCGAAACGCCGCTCTGGCGCAGCTCCGGCAGTGGTTAAAGCCTGGCGACACCGTCTACACCGTGCTCCGGCACGTCTCCCGCAGTGGCATGCAGCGCGAAATCGGCGTGGTACTTCTGCTAACTGGTCGACACGATAATCCCGGCGAAACCGTCGATCTGCACCCCAATTACCTGGTTTCCAAGGTCCTGGGCCGGCCGCAGGGCAAGCGCGACGGTATCAAGGTCGACGGCTGCGGTATGGATATGGGCTTTCACCTGGTCTACAGCCTCTCGCGCTGCCTGTTCCCTGATGGCTTCAAGGTCGAGGGCCGTGGCCGCAACGGCGACACGTCCGGCTGGGATGATGACGGTGGGTACGCACTGAAGCAGCGGTGGTTGTAGAACCTAGCCTGCTGGCGGCAACGCCAGTGGGGTGCGCTCTGCACCTTGAGGAGATGACATGGAAAAGAGAGGAACGGATTTACATCCAAACGACCAACGGCACGTGCTAGACACGTACGTGCATCGCATGACGGTCGAGGCGCGGCGCCGCTGGCCGGCGCACGCGCGGCGGATGATCGATGGTGGGTACCGCATGCCCCCCAAGACGGACGCGCTGTGGCTCGCAACGACGTGGTTTCGCGTGCGGGGCGACGGCCGGCTTGACTTGCGGGTGAAGCATTGCCGTACCGCTTGACACATACCGACAAGTCGGCGTAAAGTTTCACAACCTATAGGGCGTGGCGAAGCCGGGCCTAGGAGACACGAGCAATGAAAGTACCGAAGGATTTCCCGGTGCGCCCGGTGCGCAAGGGACAGAAAGCCAAAGACCCGTGCACTTGTGGAACGTGCGGCCGTACGTGGGATGATGCGATCGCCACAGCGTACACGCCAGCACCATCGGCGCGATGCCCGTTCGAGTATTTCCATCGTGAGGTGCGCCTGCCGAACCGGCAACTGCTGCGCGTGGGTGAGAGGAGTCTCGGATGATTGCGAAAACCCTCCTCCACGCAACGCCCGATATGGATAGCCGTGGGGAAATGAGAGCCTATCACTTCGTTGGAGACACGCTGCGCGACGGCAACCCAATACCCGCCGATGGCGTGCCGTTGGTGTTCGACGGTCCGGTGGAGATATGTCAGACCGGACTTCACTACTCCCTGCATCCGTTCGACGCGCTTCAATACGCGCCGGGCAGCACGTTGTGTCTCGTGGAGGTGGACGACATCGTCGCTGCCCAGGACGACAAGGGTGTGTGTCGCCAGCGGACGATCGTGAAGCGGATCGATGCCACGCAGTTGTTGCACGCGTTCGCTCGCCGCTGTGCGCTTGACGTGATCCATCTATGGGATGCGCCGCCAGTGGTCCGTGAGTATCTGGAGACTGGTAACGAGTCTTTACGGGGTGCTGCGTGGGCTGCTGCACGGGGTGCTGCGCGGGATGCTGCGCGGGGTGCTGCGTGGGCTGCTGCACGGGGTGCTGCGTGGGATGCTGCACGGGGTGCTGCGTGGAATGCTGCGGGGGCTGCTGCGGGGGCTGCTGCGTGGGATGCTGCGTGGGATGCTGCGCGGGGTGTACAGAAAACCCGATTCGCCGAGATGGTCGAAGAGGTATTCAAATGAGCGAACGCCACGACATGCGTTACAACGAGAACCTGCATCGAGTCGCGAACTACGGCGGCATCGATGGGGACAGCTACAACCCGAACCACTTCCGGTTCGCCCGCTACAGTGGCTTGCCACGCGATTACTACCGCGCGCGCAACACGGCGCGCCTGGTGGGGTGGTGCCTGGCCGGGTTCGGCCTCTGGATGATTGGCTACGCGTTGTGGGTGGGGGTATGAAACCCGGCACCGTGTGCTACCTGGTGAACCTGGTGAACCTGGACGACGTAGCCGCGCAGCTCAACGGCCGCGTGGTGACCCTCACCGGGGAGACGGACTACAACGACGAGCGCGAGCTGTGCTACGTGTTCGAGCCAGTCCTGACCGTGGTGCACGAGGAGGGGGTGTTCCTCGCCACTGGCGCCCCGCGCCGGCACCTGCTGCCCATCAACGACCCCGACCACACGGACCACTACAACCGCGACGAGGAGCTCACGGCATGAGATACAGAGTGAGGTGGGAGATTGACTTGGAGGCGGACTCTCCGCGCGAGGCGGCCCAAGAGGCGCGCAACATCCAGCTTCGCAAAGATAGCACCGCGGTCGTATACGACGTGTTCGACGAGGATGCGATCGAGGGTTTAGGTGGTGATCAAGAGCCTACCGAACAAGTGGATTTACTGCCGTGACCGACCGACCCAAGCGGCCGGGGCCGGTGCCCCACGCGCCGCGGACCCACACAGCGATACTGGCGTGCAAGGTGGCGCCGACGTTGAAACAGCGCTTCGTCCATGCGTGCTACGCGCGGGGGGACTTGCCCGGCGTGGTCCTGCGCAAGCTGGTCGAGGCCTTCACCATGGGACAGGAGAAGAAATCGTGAAAACGAAAGACATCTTGAAGTGGATTCCCGAAAGCGTACAGCAGCAGGCATTGCGCAACATCACGCGCAAGCCGACTGGCGACACGCGAGTGTTCCCGCAGCACGGCGCGAAACTCACGACCGAGCAGTACGTCCGCGTCTACAACGCCAAGAACAACCTTAAATGACTACCGCCCTCGCTGTAACCCTCGTGGTGGTCGCCGTGCCGGTGGTGGGCCTGCTGTGCCTCATCGGCGCAGTAGTGGCAGCCGTGCTGGCTGTGCACCGGGATGGGCCGGATGCCTAGACGGTTCAACTCGCAGGTAGTGACTTACGAGAAAGCCCTGGCGTTGCGCAAGCTGCACGCCAGGGACCCCAGCATCGCGCGTAGCGTGCTGGCGCAACGGTTTGGTATCTCCACCTCATTGGTGGGCAAGCTGTTGCGCGAGCCTGAGTACCGTGCCTGGCCGGAGAACCACCCCATGCCCGAGCCGTGGCGGGTGGGCCGGTCGCCGGCGCAGAAGCCGATCGAGGACCCTGCGGTGACTGCCGCGCGGATCAAGCGCAACTTGGACGACGCCGTCAAGCGGGCGTTGGACACTAAACAGAGGAGAGGGAGATGACCACCCGCGCTGACGGATGAGCCGGTAGCGTGGCTGCACGACTGCCCGCTGCCGAACGATTGCGACGCAGAGGATGGTGCGGTTATCAGCGCTCGCAGCAAGGCTATCTGGATGGAAGCAAAGCCCGAGCACGTCGAGCACTACACGATTCCCCTATTCCGCAATCGCCATCCGCCCGCGCGGGAGGTGCCGCAGGGATTGGACCGGCACACCCTTCGCGTGCTGGCGTCAGCCATGCAGAAGTTCGCACCGCATCTAGCCCTCGAATTGACGAAGCTATGGGACGTGACCGACTTGCAGAACGCGACCGCGCTAGAGGAATTGCTGGCGGCGGCCGGGGCAGTCGAGAACGACGCTGCCACGCGAGCGAAGGGGGACAAGTGAGCGACGACTGGAATTTGGCAGCACGCAAGGGGTTCTTATCCACCCCGCCCGCTGCGGAGGCTGACGCGGAGCTAATTGCGCGGCTGCGCGGTGCATACAGCACAGTATTCGAGCGATCACTTGCCAAGCGTGCCGCCGATCTCATTGAGGCGCTACAGGCAGAACGCGATGCGGCGGCGAAGGATGCGGAGACGGGTCGGGCGATCTTGGCTCGCGTATACGCCGGGGCCGCGCTCTACTGCGACGATGGAGAAATGCAGGATAACAGAGAGCCCCCGTTCATTGACTTCAAGCGCGATTCGTTCGACGACATTAGGGAAGCGATGATGCGCCGCGCCGCTATCGCCGCCAAGCTGTGACCCCCATCAATGAGTGACCCGTTCGTGTGCTGGGACGCCGAGACGTATTACGATCCGGCGACGAAGTACAGCCTGTCATCCATGTCGACCTCCGATTACATCCGCGACGCGCGGTTCCGGCTGTTGGGGTTCGGCATGCTGGTGGGCCTGGAGGAGGGCAAGCAGGCCCGGTACTTCCAAGGCGATGGGTTGTTGCGTGACCCCACGTTCAAGGCCCGGCTTGAGTCGTCGATCGTCATCGCGCACAATGCGCAGTTCGACTGCGCCATCCTCAACTGGCACTACGGCATCCGGCCCAAGGGCATCATCTGCACGCTGTCCATGGCCCGCGCGCTGGGGCTGTCGGTGACGGTGGGTGGAAGCCTGGCGGCACTGTGCAAGCACTTCAACCTGGGCGAGAAGGCTCCGTTGCGGCCGGACAGCACCCCGGAGGAACTGGCGTTGCGCGGTGCGATCGACGCCGAGTTGACGGTGAAACTGTACAAGATCCTCGCGCGCGGGTTCCCGCCGCAGGAGTACAAGCTGATCGACCACAACGTGCGCCAGTTCACCGAGCCCACGCTGTACCTCGACGGCCCGCGCGCGAAGGCGTACGGCGAGAAGCTGCGCGCCGACGTGGATGCCCAACTGACGGCGCTGGGAGTGGATGCCACCGAGCTCGCGTCGTCGTCCCTGTTCGCGTCGCGCCTGGAGTCCATGGGTGTCGACGTGCCGATGAAAACCTCCCCAAGCGGGAACCTCATCCCAGCATTGGCCAAGGGCGATGAGGGCATGAAGGAGCTACTCGAACATGAGGACCCCGTCGTTTGTGCACTGGCAGCAGCTCGCCTCGGCGTTAAATCTTCAGGTGACGTCACACGTGCTGAACGTTATGCACGCATGGCCAGCCAAGGACCGTGCCCCGTGTTTTATAACTATTACGGTGCTCACACAGGGCGCAAAAGTGGAGGAGACGGTACAAATTTCGCCAACCTCAAACGCGGAGGGGAGCTTCGCCAATGCGTACTTCCTCCGTCGGGGCATCACCTTGTTGCCGGTGACCTCTCCCAAATCGAAGCCCGCATCACCGCCTGGCTCGCGGGGCAAGCGGACCTCCTGAGCGGTTTCGCCGAAGGGCGCGACGTGTACTGCGAGTTCGCGTCCTACGCGTTCAACAAGACGGTGACGCCGGCGGACAAGTTCGAGCGGTTCACCGGCAAGACCACGGTGCTCGGTGGCGGGTTCGGCGTGGGCAAGAAAACCTACCGCACGCAGGTCAACGCGATGATCCGCGAGATGAACCGCAAGGGTAACGACTTCGCCCCGCTGTCCGAGGCACTGGCTGGCGAGATCATCGACGCTTACCGGGCACGCTACTCCATGATCCCCGAGCTGTGGCGCCGCGCCGAGCACATGGCCACGCACCCCGGCACGACGCTGGGGCCGTGTGTGAGTGAGGTGAACGCCATACTGCTGCCCAACGGCTTGCGGCTGCATTACCCCGGCTTGAACAAGGAGCACTGGATCACCAAGACCGGCGAGGAGAAGTTCGGCTGGCGCTACGACACCCGCAAGGGCCGCGCTTCGATCTGGGGAGGAACATGGGTTGAAAACATGGTCCAGAGTCTCGCGCGCATTCTCATCTTCGACATGCAGGCCCGGTTGATGCCGTACTGGACCCTGCCGATGGACACGTACGACGAGCTCGTGATCGTGTGCAAGGACAGCGAGGTGGAAGCCGCCAAGGCGGCGCTGCAGCGCGTTATGACCACCGGACCCGCCTGGGCTGCCGGTATCCCGCTGGCGTGCGAGATTGGCGCTGGCAAGACCTATGGAGATACATGAAATGGGGATCACTTACCTGGCATCACCCTACACGCCGCACAACGGCGAGAGCATCACCGAGCGGTACGACGCGGTGCGCAAGTACGCGGCCAAGTTGATGGAGCAGGGCGAGACGGTGTTCTGTCCTATCGCGCACTCGCACCCCATCGGCGACTACCTGCCGGCGCACCTGTTGCACGACCACGACTTCTGGATGAAGCAGGACTTGCCGATCCTGCGGGCGTGTACGAAGCTGGTGGTGTTGATGCTGCCGGGGTGGTTGGAGTCGCGTGGCGTGGCGGACGAAGTGAAGCTGGCGCGCGAGCTGGGGTTGCGCATCGAGTGGCACAGGTACGACGCCAGCATGGATGAGTACGCAATCAACTTGTGGACTCTGGGGCAGTTGTGGGACCCGCACCCGTTCACCCCAAAGGAAACACCGAAGGAAACCATCCTCCAGGAGGCGCAACGCCTGGTGCACGGCGACCGCGGCGCGGCGTACGGCCACCCGCTGGACAACTTCACGCAGACGGCCGAGCTGTGGGCGGCCATCCTCGAAACGCCGGTCACGGCAGAGGAGGTGGCGTTGTGCATGATCGCGGTCAAGATATCGCGCCAGTGCAACGCGCCCAAGCGGGACAACGTGGTCGACATCGCCGGCTACGCCGAGACGCTGCAGATGACGATCGAGGAACGAGCGCGGCGCGGCGAGACGATCAAGTTCGACAACCCCTCATATGAAGAGTGGGCAGCGAAGCACGGCCCCGGCCGACCCGCGTTTACCTCGGATAGCGTATGACCGCGCACTCCTACTCCAACCTCAACACCTACGATACCTGCCCGCGCAAGTACGAGTGGCAGTATGTGTTCAAGCACAAGGAGCCGAAGTCGGACCAGCAGTTGTGGGGCATCCGCGTGCACGAGGCGCTGGAGCGGCGGGTGCAGTACAAGGCCCCGCTGATCGGCGAGTACGAACAGTACGAGTGGTGCGCGAAGCCGATCCTGGCGATGGAAGCGATGGGCGCTGCGGTGCTGACCGAGTGCAAGTTCGCCGTCACCAAGGAGGGCACGACCACCGAGTTCTTCGGCAAGGATGTGTTCCTCCGCGGCGTGACCGACGTGTTCATCGTCGGCGAGCGGACGGGGCAGAACATCGACTACAAGACCGGGCGGCCGAAGCACGACTTCAACCAGCTCGAGCTGTGCAACCTCCTCGCGTTCGCCAAGTTCCCGCAGTTGGAGCAGATCGAGTCGCGCTACCTGTGGCTGCAGGCGCAGAAGAGCACGCACCGAGTGATGAACCGCAGCGACATGCCGAAGGTGCTGGATAAGTGGATACCCATCATCGAGCGGGTCGAGGGGTCGATCACCAGCGGGGTGTTCAAGGAGAAGCCAAATGGACTATGCAGGGAGTATTGCGCATGTCTTGAATGCCCTCACAACGGGAGAGGGAAGTGACGCCAGAAGCGCGTGTTAAGGAACAAGTCAAGGCCGTGCTCAAGAAGCTGGGGGTGCAATACTTCATGCCCTCCGCCGGGGTGTACGGCCGCTCGGGAGCGAGCGACTTCATCTGCTGCATGGGCGGGCGCTACGTCGCGATTGAAACGAAAGCCACCGCGCGCGACCGGCCGACCAAGCTGCAGCAGTTGTTCCTGGACCAAGTGCGGCGGTGCGGCGGGATGGCGCTGGTGGTGAGCGCCGACAACGTCGGCACGCTGGAGACGCTGCTTCGCAACGGACTATTGGAAGAGGAGTTGGTTCATGCTCATTAAGGTGAAAGGCAAGCAGTGCAAGGAAGCGATGACCATCACCCACCAGTCGGGGCTGGTTCTGAACGAGGTGCGCTGCACGCGTGAGCTGGGGCATCCCGGCATGTGTGTGAACGGGCAGATCGCTTGGCTGCCGATGGCACACGAGCGCCAGGCGCGCATCGAGCAGGAGGGGGTCAAGTGAGCCAAGACTGGCGGCTGCACTGCGGCCCGGATGGGTTCAGCCCTCCGGCTCCGCCGGCCCTGAGTGGGCACGAGTGGTTTGTGTTTGCGTATGAAACGTAAGTACGGGAAACGGTTTTCCTACCGACGCCAGTGGTTGCAGACCGCGTGGAATTTACGACGTCTGTTAAGACAACAATGATCGTCTCCAAGCAACACCAACTCCTCCTGGTGGACGGCGCGCACCTCGCGCACATCCAGCAGTCGATCCCGCACGCCAGGGCGTTCAAGGAGTACGCCGTCGTCCCGCACCGCGAGGCGGAGACACGCATCCTGCGCAACCTCGGGTTCAACGCGCCGGCGCCGATCGAGCACCACTACAGCTTCCCCGGCCGTTTCAAGCCGATGGATCACCAGCGCGCCACGGCGGCGTTCCTGACCATGAACCAGCGCGCGTTCGTGTTGAACGGGCTGGGCACCGGCAAGACTATGTCGGCTTATTGGGCCGCGGACTACCTGATGCGGATGCGACTGGTACGTCGGGTCCTCGTTGTCTCACCCCTCTCGACGCTGGAGCGTGTACATGGGGATGCAATCTTCAATAACCTGCCAGTGCGGACATTCGCAGTCTTACACGGCGCAGCAGAGCGAAGGCGGCAGTTGCTCCGCAGCGACTTCGATTTTTATATCACAAACTTTGAAGGCGTGTCCGTCCTGCGGCGCGATCTCGCCGATCGTAGCGACATTGATCTGGTCCTCATCGACGAACTCGCCAGTTATCGGAACGCCAGTACCACCCGCTGGAAACACTTGAAGGAACTGGTGCGACCGGAGATGTGGGTGTGGGGGATGACTGCCACGCCGACGCCCAACGAGCCGCCGGATGCGTACGCACAGGTCAAGCTGGTGAATCCAGCGCGCCTGGCGAACTATCCGTCCTTCCGCGCGTTCCAGATGTCGACCATGCGCAAGATCACCATGTTCAAGTGGGAGCCGCGCGACGACGCGGTGCAGGTCGTCCACTCGGTGATGCAGCCGGCGGTGCGCTACGCGCGCGAGGACTGCCTGGACCTACCGGAGTGCACCTACGAGAGCCGCACGGTGGAGTTGACTCCTACGCAGAAGAAAGCCTACAAGGATCTCGTCAACGAGTACGTCACTGAGGTACGCGAGGCGCAGATCACGGCGCTCAACGAGGCGGTCAAGCTGATGCGCCTGGTGCAGGTCGCGAGCGGCACGGTGTACGACGTGACGGGCGAGCATGTGGACCTCGACTGCGGCCCGCGGCTGTCGGTGTTGCGCGAGATCATCGAGGAGGCGGGGACCAAGGTCATCGTGTTCGTGCCCTTCGTCGGCAACATCAACTTCCTGCAGGAGTCGTTGAAGGGGTACAGCGTGGAGGTGGTGCACGGCGCCGTGGGTACCGCCGAGCGTAACCGCATCTTCCAGGACTTCCAGCAGACCGACCATCCGCGCGTGCTGTGCGCGCACCCCGGCACCATGGCGCATGGTTTAACTCTTACGCAGGCGAGCACCATCGTGTGGTGGGCGCCGATCAACAGCAACGAGGTGTACACGCAGGCCAACGGGCGGATCAACCGCATCGGGGCTAAGCGAGCGATGACCGTCATCCACCTGAGCGGGACCAAGGTGGAGCAGGAGATGTACAAGCGACTGGAGAACCGGACCAAGATGCAAGGGCTGTTGCTGGACGCCGTCAAGTCGACTACTTGACACGTAATTCGAGCGATGTTCTAATGCCTTCCCAGCAAGGAGAAACGTATGGCCACCATCAGTGAAACCCTCGAGATCGCGATGAAATTGCGCGCGCAGATCGAGGTGGACGAAGCGCAATTTGAAGCCCAACTGGCGCCGAAGAAGGCGATGCTGAAGAAACTCACGGCGCACATCCACGAGTACTTGAACGAGCAGGGGTTACAGAACCTCAAGGTGGCCGGCGTCGGCACCGCGTTCAAGAAGGTCACCACGAGCTGCACCGTCGCCGATTGGGATGTGGTGTGGGCCGACATCACCACACGCGAGGCGTGGGACATGCTCAACCACGCCGTGAACAAGACCGCGGTGGCAGCGTACGTCGAGGAGCACGGCGCACCGCCGCCCGGCGTCAACTACACCGCGACGGAAGTCGTGCAGTTCCGCAAGGAAACCTAACAGGAGCACCACATGACCACCGCAGTCACCACCCCCGCAGCACTCCCGGCTCTCCCCGCGCATCTGCGCAGCCTGCCCAAAGCGGAGACGTCGGCCAACGCCGAGTTCGCCGCTGGTCTGTCCAGTGGTTTCGTCGCACCGCCGAAGTTGTCGATCGAAGGCAAGGTGTTCTCCATCGTCGCCGACGGCAAGACCATGCCGCTCATGCGGCAGGACGAGGAGGGCAACCAGGTGCCGGTGCAGGCGCTTAACGTCGTCGTGCTGGCGGCCAACGCCGGCAAGTACAAGATCTTTTACGGCAGCAAGTACACGCCGGGCACCGAGCCGGGCCGGCCGAAGTGCTACAGCTACGACGGCGACGTGCCGTCGCCGCACGCCGAGGAGCCACAGGCTAAGACCTGCGCCGCGTGCCCGCAGAACGTGTGGGGCTCGATGATTAACGACCTCGGCAACAAGGGCCGCGCCTGCAGCGATGGCAAGATCCTCGCCGTGGTGGCGGCCAACGGCATCAAGACCCGAGCCGCGCCGGACACCAAGCAGGGCATGGCGTTCCTGCTCAAGGTCTCCGCTACCGCGCTGTCGCGCAACAAGGAGGATCGGCGCGCGGAGCCGCAGAACAACCACTCGCTGCAGGAATACGTGGCGCTGCTGTCCAACTACCCCACCGGCGACGGCTCGAGCGTCGAGGTGCCGATGCAGTCGACCATCACCCGGCTGTTCTTCAAGACCGGCGCGCAGTACCCGCTGCTGCAGTTCAAGCAGGCGGCCGAGCCGTGGCTGTCGGCGGACGAGATCGCCTGGGCCATGGAGCGGGCCAAGGGTGACGACGTGCGGGCCATCGTGGAGGATCAGGGTGGAGACGGTGCTGCCGCCTCGCGCGCCGCGCTGCCGCCCCCGGAGCCGTTCGAGACGCCCAAGGCGATCGCACCCCCGCCGGCGCCCGCCGCAGCCCCCGCCCCGCCGCCCGTCAAGGCTGCGCCCAAGGAGGAGGACGGTGATGTATCCTTCGGCGACGCGCCGGCGGCCGAGCCCGCCCGTCCCAAGCGCGGCCGTCCCCCGGCAGCCAAGGCGGAGCCCGCAGCAGCGCCGGCCCCTGCTCCCGCGCCGGTCCAGGTGGCGAGCAAGTCGCTCGACGACGACCTGGCGGCAGCCGCCGCGATGTTCAACTGAGGTAAGCCATGCCTGTAGCCCGCCCAGCCCCGACGAAGCACCCCCTCCTCAATCGCACCGGCCTCAAGAAGCTGCGCAAGGAGCGCGGGTTCACGCTCGCCGAGCTGGGCGCCTACTTCTACCTCTCGCGCGATTGGGTGAGCGAGATCGAGAAGGGCCGCACGCCGTACCACCCCGGCGTCACGCAGTGGATCAACGACCAGATCGCTCGCCTGCTTGAGCTGACGGCGTAAGGCCCGCGCGTGGATACGGGGGAGTTCCTGCGCCGGGTATGGCCGTCGGTCGGACACTACTGTCTCGTCGTGCCCGGCGGGCGCGGGTTCAAACACCTGTGGTTCAAGGAGATCGATGATGCCGTTGCCGAAGCCCTGGCTCGCGACGCCCGCGGCGAGACCGTGTATCACGCGTGTGTTGCCTTCAACGAAGCTGGTTCTCGTAAGTCGGTCAACGCGGCCATGGCTCGGTCGCTCTGGATGGATCTGGACGTTGGCGATGGGCCAGGCAAATTCGAGTCGATCGGCGCAGCAGGTCAGGCGCTCAAGGATTTTCTCACCGCGCACGCTCTGCCAAACCCGCTGGTCGTCGCGTCAGGTGGAGGGTTACATACCTACTGGACGTTCGACGCGGATACGCCTGTCAGCCAACTGCTACCGGTTGCGAAGCAGGTCAAGGCCCTGGCTGCCGCAGCAGGGTTTGCGATCGACCCCACACGTACGGCTGACATGGCAAGCATCCTCCGCCCGGTCGGCACGCACAACCATAAGTACGACCCGGCGCGTGAAGTCCGGGCGGTTAACGACCCAGCACCACTACGCTTCGACGCCTTCGCGCTTGCGGTCGAGGATGCAACGCGCGCTCGCGGCGTAGTCGACAAGAAGAACACGGCGGCGAAATCCAAGGTCAACGCCGAGTTCGATGTCCCCGTCACCTACGCGCCGTCGGACCCAGAGCAGGTAGCCGTCCAGTGCGCGCAGGTCCGCGTGATGCGGGACACGCGCGGCAATATGCCGGAGCCGCAGTGGTACGGCGCGCTCCAGGTGGTTCACTTCTGCGAGGGCGGTGATGCCAAAATCCACGAGTGGTCGCAGGGCCACCCTGACTACAGCGCAAAACAAACTGACGCCAAGATCAACCAGATCGCGGGCCTTGGCCCGACGACATGCGCAACTCTCGAAGCTCGAAATCCTGGAGGGTGCGCTGGTTGCCCGCATCGTGGCCGCATCACGAGTCCTATCCAACTCGGCGTCGTCTATGAGCCTGCCGCAGTCCCCCCGGCTCTTGAGTTGGGAGGAGTTTCAAGTGGAGTATTTGTCGGCGATACCGACGGAGAAGCTGACGAAGCAGTAGGCGACCCGACGTTCGTCCCCCCGCCGTTCCCGTTCAAGCGCACGACGGCCGGCGTGGTGTTCACCAACAAGGACGGCATCGAGCAGATCGTCTACCCGTACGACCTGTACCTGCACGAGGTGGCGTTCGACGAGGCCACCAACCGCGAGATCTCCATCGTCCGCCACCACCTCCCGCAGGAGGGCTGGCTCGAGTTCGCCTTCCGTTCAAGCGACGTCGCCGACGAGCGCGCGTTCGAGCGGAGCATGCGCGACAACCACGTGAAGCCGCATTCGGCGCCGCTCTTGTGCCTGTACCTGCGCATGTACATGGAGGCAGTGCAGAAGGCGAAGAAGATGCGGCGCCTCTTCTCCTCTATGGGGTGGAAAGATGACATGTCCTATTTCGTACTCGGGGAGCTGGCGTACCACCGCGATGGCAGTGTGGAACGGGTGGGGCTGTCACCTTCGATTAAGTCTGTCGCTTCAGGATTCACCACCAAAGGTGATCTCGACCCCTGGGTCAGCGCAACGCGTGTTCTTGATCTACCCGGAATGGAAGCTCATGCCCTGATGTTCGGCGCGGGGCCAGGCGCTCCGCTCATGAAGTTCACCGGGTTCGAGGGCGCGCTGTTCAACGGGCTGGGCAAGAGCAACAGCGGCAAGACCAGCATGGCGCGCTTCTTCCTGTCCATGTATGGCGACTTCGACCGGTTGAAGTTGAAGCAGCGCGACACCGACAATGCGAAGATCGGCCGCTGTGGTCTGTTCAGTTCGCTTCCGGTGTACGTCGACGAGGTGACCAATGAAGATCCGAAAGCCGTGTCCGACTTCATCTATGAGATCACGCAGGGCCGCAGCAAACTACGTCTACGGATCGATGGGACTGAGCGTGAAACTCACCCTTGGAACACTCTCATCGTATCGAGCTCCAACGCGTCCCTCTCCGACAAGTTGGGTGTCGTCAAAGCCAACGCTGACGCTGAGAGATTCCGACTCTTCGAGTTTCCAGTGGTCCGGCCCTCCGCCTTCACTGACGCAATGGCCGAGTCTCTATACCGTTCCCTTTCCGCCAACTACGGACACGCCGGGGTCAAGTACATCCACTACATCGTCCAACACCAAGAGCAAATCCGAGCAGGACTAGAGGCGTTCATCGCCGAGCTCAAGGTGCGCTCGCACGGCAAGGGCGAGGAGCGAATGTGGCTGGCGTCGGTGGGCTGCGCGATTTACGGGCTGTACCTGATGGACAAGCTGGGCCTGCTGCAGATCGACGTGCGGCGGGTGGCGAAGTGGGCGGTGGCGCATCTCATCACGCTGCGCCAGGAGGTGCGTGATTACCAGACCGATCCGCTGGAGCTGCTGGGTCAATACTTGAACGAGAACGCCGCGCACCGCTTGACGGTGCGGATGATTGGCGCAAAGAAGGGTGAAGAAGAGTACGTCACCGAGCGGTACCCCAGCGGCGCGGTGTTCATGCGCTACGACATCACCAAGCAACGCTTGCTGGTGGCGCGCGATCACTTCCGCGGGTTCGTCGTCGACCGTCAGGACAACTGGAACGAGGTGCGCAAGGTCCTCAAGGACAACAAGATCCTGATCGACACGCGGCGCACCACCATGGGCAAGGGCAGCACGCTCAACACCGGGCAGACGACATGTCTCGAGTTCGACCTGTCGGTCAGTGCCATGAGCAGCACGCACTTGAAACTGGTGCGCACCGACGCGATCGACAACAGCGAGGTGGCGCTAGGCGGTGCCGAGTAGGAACAGGTCCCGCTCCCGCTCGCGACGACGCATGAGGCCGCGCATTACCTTCCCACCCGCCTTGGTCCAGTAGGTGAACTCGCTCGCGGCGCCGATGTAGTCCTCAGCGTTGAGCTTGCGCAGCATGGTACTAGGGCGGCCGTTGCGCAGGGTGACGAACCCGTCCTTGCCACGCTGCCCGCCGCGATCGGCACGGCCAGGGCCGACGTTGAACACGAAGCTGGCCAGCGCGTCGAACTGTTCCTGCGACAGTGGCACCTCTACGTGCTCGTACAGGATGCGTTCCGTCTCCATCAGGTCGAGGGTGAACAGGTCGTCGCACTCCTCGTCGGTGATGCCCTCGGGGAACGACTCCCCTGGCCGGATGAGGTGGCCGATCCCGATGGTCTGGAAGCCGGCCCCGTCGTCGTAGACCTGCAGGCGACGCCCCTCGTGGCGCTCGATCTCCTCCCGCCCTGACTCCGAGACGGTGAGGTGCTCGTTCATTGCATGAAGAGCGTGGTGTAGCCCACGTCGCAGGTCACTGTGGCCACGCCGTTGGCATCCGCCGTCACCGACCCGCCAGGCGTCACCACTCCGGTCGCCGGCCCGGCGCACTTCATCACCCGGTAGACGGCGTTCGGCGTCAGCCCCGCCACAGCCACCGCAGAGGAGCCGGAGGTGCGCTGCAACAGCACGCACTCCTTGCCGTTGGTATTGACGAACGCGACCCCGCGCAGCAGCGTGCTCGGCACCGTGAGCTTGACCCGCACGGCGCCGAGGCGGACGTAGGGGAAGAGTATGGACAGCGGCGCTGTGTTGACGCTGCCGTTACCTGCCCACCCTACCGACGTGCCGTTGTACAGGTAGTAGCCCGACTGTGGGTTGGACCCCGACCCGACGCGGCCGGCGATCGACCACTTCTGGAAATACGAGATGTTGGCCACCGTCAGGTCGGTGAGCAGGCTGTCCATGGTGGCGTCGAACCACTCGGACATCGCCGTTTTTTTGCCGCGCGCCGTGGCCCACGCCCATATGTTGGCGCGGTCGCTTGCCCCCACGGAGTAGCAGTGATAGGCGATGGTGTCGAGCGCGGCGAGGCCGCCGGCGGATTGCGACTCGATCGCGCTGGCGGTGGGGAGCACGTTATAAGCGTACGACGAGGACGGTGCGATCAGCTTGACGCTGGGCACGGCCGCCTTGAGCGCCGCCGCGGCGTTGCCGATGAGCGAGCCCCACTGCCACAGCGTCACCTTGTCCGGCTCGAGGATGACGTCGACGTAGTCCACCAACACGCCGTACACCGTGCGCAGACGGTCGATGTAGAACTTCACGAACTGCGCGTAGCGCGCCGGGTTGCGCGCCAGGTCGAACTTGCCAGCCGGCCCCGCGTTGTCGGTGAACACCAGCGAGATCACGAGCCGCTCCCCACGTGACGCCATGGCGGTCAGCATCGGTTGCAGCATGGTGTTGCATGTGAAGTCGAACTCGCTGGTCTGGTACGTCGTGGTGTCCTGGCTGTTGTACCAGTTCTGCTCGAGCGCGGCGCGGCCGATCACCCCCTGGCGGAACTGCGACCAGTAGTCGGTGGTGTTCATCCAGCCGGAGCGCACCGGGATCTGCAGCCGGTTGATGCCGAGCTCGTTCACCAGGCGGGTCATCACGCCGGCGCTCTCGGTCACCCAGGTCGGGTCGTACGCGTTGGTCGCCTTGCTGACCTGCCACGCGATCGCCGTGGCTTCCCACCCGTCCATGGTCTGGTACTGCACCGTGCGGTCCACTGCGGCTGCGTCCGCTGGCGGGGGCGGCGGGGGCGGCGGGGGCGGCGGGGGCGGCGGGGGCGGCGGGGGCGGTACCGCCGGCCGGCGCGTCACAACCAGTTCATCCGCTTCGTCGATGGTCAGTTCGATCTTGCTCATGCTGGCCTCGGGACGCCCACGGCGTCAAGTAGGTAGTCGATGTCGGCGTCCACACCGAATGGCGCGATGCCATTGGGGGAGAAACCGTACAGCGCGAGCGTGTCCCACCCCCGCTGCTTGTACTTGATGTGCCCGGTCTGAATGCGGCTGTAGTTCAGGTTGGGATCTGTCGCATGCAGTTGCCGCCAAGCCACCATGCCGTTGAGCGTCGAGCACTGCGTGAGCTCGCCGTACCCCACACACAGCGACAGCGGGTACACGTCGTTGCTCATGTACGGCCCGCGGCCGATGATCTTGTGGTAGTCGTAGTCGTGGAAGTCAGTGCGCTCGAGGTGGCCCGTCGGCGTGGGCTCGTACACGTGCGGCCGACCGTGGTACTTGTTGTGGAAGTCGACCGCGAACACCGTGCCGTGCACGCCGAAGCCGCCGCGCGGCATCTCGCCGGCCGCGTTCTTCGTGTTGTCGTTGACGCACACCTGCACGTTGTGGGTACCCACGCTGCCTTGCGCGACATGCAGCGGGCCGATGATCTGCAGCTCACCATTGTCGAGCGCCACGCGCCGCAGGTCGGCCGAGGCCGGCGAGCCCCACACAACCCATTCTCGCCCGGCCGCGTCGCGGTAATAGTCGCCGCCCTCGGGGCACAGGATGGGTTCCGCGCGCTGCGCGACCAGGTTGGTGCCGATCACGTTCCAGCGGCGGATAGCCGAGCCGATCGGCGGGACGCTGCCGAACGAGTTGCCACGCGGGTTGCGGATGATCCAGGCGATGAACTCGCCAGTGTCGGCGTTCCACCGGCCGATGCCGTGGTCGCCGCGCACGCCGATGATGAGTTCGCGCGTGCCCTTGCGGTGACGCAGGAAGAAGGGATCGTTCAGGCCGGAGATGAGGATGCGACCGCGCGTCGGCGCGGCGCGATCGGTGCCGCTGCGTAGCAGTTCCCACACGCACCCACCGAGTCCAGGCACGCCCATGTCGGTCGCGAGGTAGCGTACGTCACCTGGATGCGGCTGCTCGCCGCCGATCGGGGGCGCATTGGGGTCGGTGTCCGTGGTGTCGTGGTCGAAGTCGCCGCCCCACGACTCGTGTAGGTACGCCTCGCCCGGCGGCACGCGGGAGTCGGTGCACACACCGACTAGGCGCTCGAACGGGTGGCCGTCGCGACCGTTCTCGAAGTAGGGGATCTTGTCCTGCACGCGGCCCCACAGCGTGGTGCGCTTGCCGAGCTTGTCGGTGACGGTCCACCCGCCGCCGGCGTTGTGCGCGTACCGCTTGCGCTCGCGTCCGGCCAGCAGAAACAGGTTGAAGTAGTGCGTGCAGATGTTGCGCTCGCCGTCGACGTTGGGCATACGCCGCGCGCTGCGGAGATACTGGTCGTCGGGGAAGTAGCCCTGCATGCACGCGGTCGTCGGCGTGCCGTCGTCCATGTAGCACAGGTGGTGCGGCTGCATCGAGTTCTGCTCGGTCGTCGGACCGATCATGTAGCGCCACAGGTTGGCGCCGGTGAGACGCTTCTCAAACGGCACCACTGGCTGCGGTGGCAGCGGAATCGCCTTCGGCGCGAACCATGCGAGCGGCAGCTTGGCCCACGTATAGAACGGCTGCTCCTCCTGCCGCGCCCACTGGTGCGCCCCGGACTGCGAGATGACGTAGCCGGCATCCTTCGCCTTGCCCTGCCGGTTCACCGTCACTACGAACGGGACCGGACTGTCCAACGGGTTTACTTGCGGCGTGCCGTCCGCCTCGCAGGGCATCAGCAGCGCCAGGTGGTCACCATCGGCTTCGTCGCCTAGCATGCCGAACACGATGCCCAGCTTCTCGGTGCCGACCACGCGATACTCGCCGCGCACCACGCCATCGATCATGACCTTGTACAACGGCGCGGCGAAGTTGAGCCACACCCCGGCAGGTCCGATAACCCGGAACTCGAGGCGGATCGACGCCGTCAGCACCTCGACGTGGTAGTACCGTTGGTAGTCGTAGATGCCGGGATACTGGCGGACGAAGCAGAGGCGTCGGTTCGGGTTGACCGGGACCTTCGTTACCGTGGGCCATGTAAGCACTGGTGGGGGTGGCGGCGGGAGCCGGCGGGTGAGGATAACCTCGTCGGTCGCCTCGACTGTCATCTCGATCTTGGACATGGGCTACTCCACCTTGTACAGGCACGCGTCCCACAGGACGCCGGCGCCCTCGGCAATCTCTGTGCGCCACAAGTATTCTACGCTCGGCACGACCGGGACGCCATTGACCCACGGTGGGGTCAAGAACTTGGCTCGGTCGATGGCGCCGCCACTTGCATCCCACCACGCCTCCTGCATCGCGATGACGGTGCGCGTCATGGGCGGCGGGCCGGTCCAGCAGGAGTTGAGCGAGCGGCCGCCGTAGGTGTAGGTCGCCTCCCAATAGCCGATGCGGTCGCGCACCCCCATCGCGTTCCACACCCAGAACCATTGGCGGATCACGGTCGTGCCCGACGCCGGCACCTCGAGCGGCATGAACACCCCGCCGTTGGGCTTCGCGTCCGGGTTGCATAGGTGGGTGATGTCGCGCGTCACGCCGCCACTGGTGATGGTGGCCTTGACCGTCTCGATGGGATACGCCGGCGCAAGCGCCGCGGTCGCCGCGGGCGAGTAGCCGTAAACCCACACCCAATCCTCGCCATCGCACACGCGCACCGACCAGTGCTCCACGCTCTCGCCCCACTGCACGTGGATGGTGTTGCCCACCGGTCGACTGGTCCACTGCCCGAACGCGCCGGTGCCGACGTGCGCGCGGCCGTCCAAGTGAGGGTAGAAGTCGGTGGCCTTCTTGAGCGCCGGGGGCGGCGCGGGCGGCGGGGTCACGACAGGCGGTGGCGCACCGGGTGAGCTACCTCCTCCGCAGGCAAACAAAAAAATAGCGGCACTGAGGGCCGCCACAAGGGAGGTTCGGTTCACTTGAGCGGCGGCGGCACGATGCGCCCCTGCG
>ERZ869921.108-NODE-108-length-48611-cov-10.158230_pt1 | contig 48611 bp, 65 predicted proteins | sample MGYA00579310_ERZ869921 | MGnify/ENA primary metagenome ERZ869921 (study PRJEB32216, sample SAMN09231816) | wastewater metagenome | place: USA: Maryland | collected 2016-06-21 | study: EMG produced TPA metagenomics assembly of the PRJNA472060 data set (Reclaimed...
AATTATGGAAGTTTACGACCAGCCACAAGGTATTAGAATTAAAAAAGATAACTAAATAAAAAAAATATATGTCAGCACAAAACGACCAACTAGCAAGAATGATGGGTATGTCAGGTGAACAAGAGGGAGGCAAAGCACCTAAGTATAATGTGCCTATCATTAAGTTTAATGGTAACACAGGTGAGTTTAAAAAGATTGTGTATACAGATGGTGCAAAAGAAGAGTCTGCTATTACTGGTGAGCTTAAGATTGTAATTCTAAAGAATCGAAAGCGACTAGAAGCTCAAGATGCAGGACTATCATCAGTTGAATTTAATTCAATCAAACAGATTGTAACTCTATTCTCAAATACAGATGGTAAATTCTCAAAGGAAGCAGTTGATACTGTTACAAACCTACGAGAAAACTATCCTGTTCTAAAGACTCAGGAAGTACTATATGTTCTACATGATGGTGAAATCTGTAAGTTGATTGTTAAGGGAGGTTCAAGTACATCTTTCTACACATTCAAAGATGCTCTAAAGGAAGAAGGTAATCATTCATTCTCAGTAACAACTAAGGTTGGTGTTGCATCGGCAAAAGGAAAAGTTGGTAAGAAATACTTCTACATGACATTTGAATCTGCACCACTTGAAGTAACTCTTGATGAAGTAGAATCTAAGATGACAGAAGTTGCAGAAGCAGTTAAGAAGATTGATGATTACAATTCAGGTAAGGCTATGTCTGAAACTAATAGTTCTACATCAGTTAAAACTGTTAGTACAGATGTGGATGACATTGACCTTGATGAAGGAATCAATGCAGACGATATTGAAATTTAAGAAATTTAATCAACATGACAGAAGGATTCAACATACATTCAAAACTTTCTTATTTGTGTAAGACTAACACGAGATTATATATAAGAACTGGTGAGTACTTATACAAACTACAGAGGTTTGATTTGTGGAGAGATTCAACTGGTGGAATTGATACTTGGGAAGACTATCTTAAACAGCCTGAAATCAATATACCTAAAAGTAAAGCGAATAAGTTAATACGAATTTGGGAATACTTTGGTATAAATAATAAGGGTTGGGAAACAAATGATGTTCCTCTGTACGTACTAGATATTATATCTAAAACAAATCCAAAATCAGGTGTGGTATCAGAAATGCTAGAAGCTGGTAGAGAGCTTAGTAGAGCTGACTTCAAAGAAAGATTCCACGACCTATTAAATGGTACTCCTGAAAAAGATGCGGAAAGAACATATAGTTATGTAATCATGAAAAGATGTGACCAAACAAACAATCTTAAAAAAGTACATGACATTAGTAGTGACGATATTAAAAACAAATTTAACTTAGAATAACCTATGAAAATTTTTAGCAAAGAAGATAAGGTGGACACAACTGATTATAAAACTAAGTATGAAATCTTAGCAAGAGACTTTGATGGAGTATTGCGTCAGAATCAACATCAAGTAGAAGACCTTAAGAGAAACCATCAGTTTGAGATTGCAAAGATGGAGAAAGATTTTGAACTTAAGGCTAGAGATTTTGAGTTTAAACTAGCTCACCAAGAATCAGAAACTGTTGCCAAACTCAATAAAGAAAACCAAGAGCTTGCTACAAAATTAGCTGTCGCTAATGAAAAGAACACTATGCTTGATAAGATTGTAGACCTAAATTCTGATGTAATTGATGTTAAAACACTAGTCGAACAACTAATCAATAAGCTTCCAGAAGTTAAGATTAATTCTCTAGCTGTCTCAACTACTGAAAGTAAAAAGTAATGGCTTTTGTCAATGGTTATGGTATTAATCCTGATACTTTTGATATAAATTATTATCCAAGTCATATAAAACAAGATATAATTAGTATCATAGATGGATTAAGGAGAGAAAGATATTATACTGGTAGAATAATGGAATATAATTATTATTGCGGTGGTTATGAATTACAGTTAACAGCCGATGGCATAAAATATGTTAAAAGAATTAAACCGTATAATGATTATGTTAATTATAACACTACAGCCCTTTATGAAATAGCCACAGACATAAACACTAAAGACATATTTAAGGCAGTCAACACATTGAAAGAAACTAAAGCAGTAAATCAGTTGAATAAAAAAGAAGACCGCACATTGAAATATAAGAAATTATATTGGAATATGTATCTTAAAAAATCTAAAAGACCAATATGATTAAAAGAATAACACAAACAGATTTAGAAAAGTTAGAGTTCATTGAAGAAGACAGAGACAAGAAAGCGTTCTATGCAAGTGATATAAATAAATCAGACCTAGACCTTTACTTTGCCTTTACAAAAGAACCTAAAACTAATCCTGCTAAATGGTATCAGACTCTCAAATGGGGAGCTGGTAATGGTGTAGAAGCCAACATGTTGACAGTTCTTAAAATGAATGGGATAGTTCAAAAGGACTATGACCAAAAGACTCATGGTAGAATTGATATAGAAAGAGCAGGTGTAACCATTCACGGATACATTGACGCTAAGACAGTTGATGGTCTACCAATAGAAATAAAATCAATTAATAATGCAAACAAATATGACATCCTTAAATACGAAAGAGGTGAACCAAAAGAAAACTATGTCGGTCAGTTATCTGTATACATGGATGCTCTGGGCGTTGATAGGGGTTACCTTTTCGTGGCTAGTGTTGATGGCTTACATTATTTCTGGTTTGAATGTAGGAGAGTTCGGGGGCGTGTGTATAACTGTGGTAAAGTTACCATAGACCTTGACAAACAGTATGAAAGATGGTCTAAGTTAATGACCTATAATGTAGACCAAAAGGTTATGCCTAACATATGGCAATATCGTTATAAGTACGATGTTGAAACATTGGATTGGACAACAGTTTCAGCTAGTGCTATATCAAAAGCTAGAAACAACAAGGCTGTTGTAGGAGATTGGCAGGTAACTTACTCGTCTTGGAAAGATAGGATTATAGAACTGCAAGGCACTACACATGGCTATACAGATAGAGAGTTAGCTATAATCAAGGAGAAAACACAAGGTTATACAACCTGGAAAAAGGATAAAGATGTTGAGTAACATACAATTATGTGGTATAATATACGAATGGATGCTTTCAAATCAGCAACAAAAATAGTACTTCTAGTAATGGTTATTACACTATGTGTAGGACTATTTCGTGGAGTAGTAGACGCTAAAGACTTTAACAATGCTTTACTAATGGTATTAGCTTTCTATTTCGGTGGAAAGTCTAGTTCACCAACAATAAATCAAGGTTAAGTTTTTAAATTACAGAACATCACTCAGCGTAGTCACTAGTCGTTTCTTACGTCTGATGAGAAACCCAGATACTCAGTACTAATAGAAAACTATTAAAAAATATAAATTTATCAAGTTATGGTTGATGATTGTAATAGCTATATCAGCTCTACAATTACTTAATCAAAACAGAAATGAAGTTAAAGAGAATGTAGTTAAAGGTTCTGTAGAAGTTATTAAGCCTTTAAAGCTTATAGACCAAACAGATACACTTAACTTATATTCAACAACAACTATTAAGGCGTTGGTTCAAGAAACCTTTGGGTCAACATCTATAATGGTTCATGTTGCAAGCTGTGAGTCTCGGTATAAACAATTCAATAAAGATGGTACAGTACACAGAGGTGTACAAAACAATAAGGATGTAGGTGCTATGCAAATCAATGAGTATTATCATTTAGCTACATCAAAGAAGTTAGGCTACGACATTCATACAATAAAAGGAAATCTCCTTTACGCAAAATACTTATACGACAGAGAGGGTACAACACCTTGGAACTGGTCTAAGTTTATGTGGTCTAAAGGTGAATGTAAAAGTTAAAAAAAACAGTAAAAGATTAAGGCTTCGTTAACACGAGGTCTTTTTCTTTTATGTATAGTTATCCACAGTTTTACAGAATTAAGTATTGCATTATAAACTAATACATGCTATAATGATTGTATAACAAAAATTAACATATAATAACATATGAACAGATTCGAATTATTCCTATTTAAAATAAGAAACTTCTTCACACAACAGAGAGCTATCTCAAAAGTAAAGAATGATTTACTTAAGATGGAAGTATCCTATATTGAAGCTGATGCAAAGATTAAGGAAGCTGGAAAGGTGTTTGAAAAAGTTAAGGTTACAGAAGCTAAGAAGTTTGGTGAACTAAAGAAGAACACATTGTTTAAGACAATGGAAAAGATTAAAGATTTAAAAGATGAAATCATCTTAGAAGAAAATGAAGTTACAGTAAACTTTATAACTGCAAAAGATAAACTAGATAGCAACATGGAAAGTGTAAACGAATTAGAGAAGTCTATTGAATTGCTTAACGCAAAAGGACACGACCTTTCAAGAAGTTAATATGAGTAAGAAAAAGATACTACTGTTTGATATCGAAACAGCACCCAACATCGGTTACACTTGGGGTAAGTACGAACAGAATGTAATCAAGTTTATTAATGAAAATTATATGCTATCGTTTGCATATAAATGGTTAGGAGATAAGAAAGTAAAGTCAGTAGGATTGAATAAGTTTAAGACCTTTGCAAAAAATAAAAGAGATGACACAGAGTTAGTTACAGAATTGTGGAAACTATTTGATGAAGCTGATATTATAATCGCTCACTATGGAGATGGGTTCGATATCAAGATGTCAAATGCTTTCTTTGCAAAAGCTAACTTAACACCACCATCACCTTACAAAACTATTGATACTAAGAAAGAAGCTAAGAAATACTTCAAGTTTAATTCAAATAAGTTAAATGATTTAGGTAACTACTTTAGCTTAGGAAGTAAGATTGAAACAGGAGGTTTTGAACTATGGGAAGGTTGCATGGCAGGAGATAAGAAAGCGTGGAATAAGATGTTAAAATATAACCGTCAAGATGTAGTCCTTCTTGAAAAGGTTTATGAAAAGTTAAAGCCTTGGATGAAAACACATCCTGATATAATCAATGAAGCAAAAGAAACAGACGCTTGTAAAAATTGTAGTTCGACTCATACGCAAAAAAGAGGGTGGCACGTTACAAGGAAAAAGAAAACACAAAGGATTCATTGTCAGGATTGTGGAGCGTGGGGATTATCAATGGAAAAGTTAATAAAATAATTATGAACGATATTAAAATTGAAAGACCAATCAATCCAGCATATTGTGCAACTGTAGTGGAAATCAAAAACATTATTCCACTTGCTGGATGTGATAATGTAGTAGGTACAAACATATATGGATACCAAGCTATCGTGTCAAAGGATACTAAGATTGGTGATATAGGAATTGTATTTACAGCTGAAACACAACTATCAGATGAGTTCTGTCGTATGAATAATCTATATAGACATACTACATTCAACTTAGACAAAGGTGCTAAAGGTTACATTGAGGACAACAGACGTATTAAGGCTATTAAGTTTAGAGGACACACATCAAACTGTTTGTTTATGCCTTTAACATCTCTTGCTTATATACCTGAAACACTTGGTAACACACTTAAGGTAGGTTCAGAGTTTGATTTCATAGGAGACCACGAAATCTGTCGTAAGTATGTTATCTACACAAAGGCTATGGGTGCTTCTTATAAACCAGAAGAAGCAGGATTCATTCGTGTTGAAAAGAAATATATGCCTGAGCATGTAAGTTCTAGTAACTACTTTAAGTATAAAGATATGTTTGCTAAAGGTGATGAAGTAGTTGTTACACAAAAGCTTCATGGAACATCTGTTAGAATCGGACACATTATTGTACACCCAGAACCAAGTCTTAAAACTAAGATTACAAATTGGATTCTAAGAAAGATTGGGTATTCAGTATACAACGATGAGTATGATTATGTATATGGTTCACGAAAGGTTATTAAGGATATTAATAACCCAAATCAAAACCATTACTATGAATCTGACATTTGGACAAAGAAAGGAAAGGAGTTTGATGGTATGATTCCAAAGGGGTACATTCTATTTGGAGAGATTATCGGTTGGACAGAAGGAGGTTCACCTATTCAAAAAGGATACACTTATAATCTACCAAGGGGTGAATCACAAGTATATATCTATCGTGTAGCCCATGTGAACATTGATGGTGTTCTAGTAGACCTATCTTGGGAACAGGTTAAAGAGTTCTGTAACCACAGTGGATTCAAACATGTACCTGAATTATGGAAAGGTAAAGTGCAAAAGTTTGATGCTGATAAGTATATGAACATTCGTTACTTTGAAGAAGGATACAAAAACTGTGTTAAGCTAGGAACAGATGAATCTATTGTAGACGAAGGTGTGTGCATCCGAAAGGAAGGTTTGATTCCAACTATTATGAAAGCTAAGTGTTCTAAGTTTCTCGAACACGAGACTAAGATTCTTGATGAAGGAACAGCGGATTTAGAAAGTGTAGGTAGTGAAGAAGAATTAATTATCAATCCTAATATTGCGTAATTTATCTGAATGAGTAAGGAAAGTCGAAGTGAATACAATAAAAAGTATCGAGAACTAAATAGAGAAAAAATACTTGAAAAAGCTAGGGAATATAGAAGCAGACCACACGTTATTCTAAGCCGTAAAAATTGGAGAGACACAAACAAAGATAGAACAAAAGCAAATTATCTCAAGAATAGAGAACATATAAAGTTTAAGAAAATTAATATTAACTATGGTTTATCTAAGGATGAATACAATAGTATATTAGTTAGTCAAAAACAATGCTGTGGTATTTGTCTAAATAAATTAGTTGAAGGTAATAGAAGTATTCATGTAGACCATAATCATAAAACAAAATCTGTTAGAGGAATATTATGTCGTTCTTGTAACTTAATGTTAGGTTATGCAAAAGATAACGTAAAAACTTTATTATCAGCAATTAAATATATAGAAAGATATGACTAAATTAATAATTCTCAGAGGGCTACCAGCTTCTGGCAAAAGTACTAAAGCGAAAGAAATTATGGAGAAGAGTGGTAATACCTTCCGTGTGAACAAAGACCTGTTGAGAAAAATGTTACATTGTAATGTTTTTACAGGTAAGAACGAGGGGATAACACAAGATGTATCAAAGAACATAGTTCGAGGACTTCTAACTTCTGGTAAGAACGTAATAGTTGATGACACTAATCTTAACCCAAGGGTTATGGATTCATGGAAAGAACTAGCAAAAGAACTTAATGTAAAATTTGAAATAGTTGAAATGGATACTGATGTACACACTTGTGTTATTAGAGATATGGATAGAACAGATAGTGTTGGTTCTCATGTTATTAAAGGAATGGCTTTACAGTATGGATTCCATATACCAGAAGATGATTCCACTATTATTTGTGACCTAGATGGAACACTTTGTGATATAACACACAGACTACACTATGTCAAGAACATTAATGAAGACCCTAACTTTAAAAAAGATTGGAAGGGATTCTTTAATGGAATAGCAAATGATAAAGTTAGACCAGAAATAAGAGCTAGACTCATTGAAAAATACAATAAAGGTAAAAACATTATCTATGTATCTGCTAGACCTGAAACTTATCGTAAAGAAACAGAAGCTTGGTTAGCTAAACATAATCTAACATTTGCATGGACTCTTATTATGAGAGGTTCTAAAGATGGTAGACCTGATACAGAAGTTAAAAGAGATATTCTAAACAAATATTTCCCTAACAAAAAAGCTATCAGTCTTGTTATAGATGATAGACCTAGTGTAATCCGAATGTGGAAAGAAGAAGGATTAGAAGTGTGGGATGTAGGTAATGGTAAAGAATTTTAGAAGTTAATAAAAAACTAATATGGCTGACCAAACACAATTCGCAACTGGTGCTGTAAGAGATAGTCAGGAAGGAAAGGAAGATTATATTGAGACAATATCTTGGTCTGCATTCAAAAGATATTCTCAGTATATGACAGGTAAAAAGAAGAGGTATGGTCAAGGTAACTTTAAAAAAGGTATACCTATCGAATCATACGAACAGTCAATGGTTCGCCACCTACAAAAGTACCTAGAGAACAAGTATGAAGATGGTGAATGTGAGAAGGAAGAAGACCATCTATCAGCTATAGTATTTAATGTCTTTGGTATAATGCACGAGGAACTTAGGGGTAAAAGAATGGAAAAAGTGGTTGTGGATAAGTAGGTTGACTAGGTGTAAAAAAAGAGTATAATAGATGCGGACGCTGAGTAGCTTCCTTTAATCCAAAGCATCATGAAATACAAGAACTCAAAACAATGGAGGACAAGACACCTAGCACATGTACACTCAACAAAACTGCGATTACTGCGGATGCAACCTAATAAGTGCACCAAAGTTCAAGTCTGGAACTAACAAGTTCTGCTCACTGTTGTGTGAACAACTATACGAAGACTCTAACACTAGTGGAGTACAAGTTATTGGACACACACCATTCTTTGGAGGAGATGAACCTTTTCCAAACCCACATCAACTCAAACTAACTCTGGAATGAATGAAGTACAACTACTGCTGTTCTATCCAGACGATATGAAATCTAATAAGCCTAAGTGGTACTATTGGACTCAAGCTCTGGGTATGTGGTTGTGGAAACCACCAAATCTACCAAACGAATAAAGAGAAGGGAGACCTGTAATGGGTCTCCTTTTTTATTTCTCTCCTATTAACTTTTTGTATCTATCTATCTCACCTAGCATCTCTGCTACTGTCCATTTACGGATGGTATTTTTCTTTTTGTTTAGCTCCTCTAGTATACCGACACCATATTTCTTAATCAAAGCTAGAGCATACATATCCATATTACCATGTCTAAACACATTGCATCCCATGCACTGGCAATTACAATTCTTTTCATCATATCGTAAAGACATATGTGTTCTTGAAACATAGTGTCCATTCTGTTGGTACTTCCACCATTTGGTATCTCCACAAGTAAAACAGATTCCTTTGTCTCGTTGTCTTATAAAAATAGAAAAGACTCTATCAAATTCTTTCTTAACTTCTGATAGAGTTTGTCCTTTTATATTCTTAATCTTTTTACTTTTCTTTTGTCGCATGTGTCTCAATAAATTCTGCAATCATATAGTCAACCAACTTAGATAGTTTAATACCTTCATTCTTTGCTATTAGTTTGAGAGCGTCTTTATGTTCCTGATGTACACGAGTGATTATAAAAGCATCTTTTCTATACTCTGATTTCTTTCGTCCACGCTTTTCTTTTGTCATGCAATAATTATATCACATTATTATAAATAATGCAATACATTTAAGAGTATTAACTATACTTCTTATTGAGGTGTGCAATAGTTGCATTACCTACGAATCCTGTACCTTGAGTTAATCCTGATGGTTTAAGTATTTCATCAGCATACTTTTCTTGATAAAGCTTAACAGCCTTTAGTGTCATCCCTAGGAAATTCTCTGTTGTTGTCTTAAGGTTAAGTAAACCTTCGTATACTAGTATCTCTTGTAGAGCTTTAACATCCTTACCCTTAGCACCAAGTCTTAGTGTTCGAGTGAATTTAAACTTAGGTTTATTATCCACTTTGTAATCAAGATTCTTTTTATCAATAGGGAATCCTGCAACAAAACATCTCTTCATAAAATCTTCTGATATGATACGTTGGTTTTGATTTATTGCTGATGAGTTACCAGCTGAATCCTCAATAATAAGATACTTCTTTCCTCCTATTAGTGCATAGTCAACAGCAATAACAGCGTGTCTAGTTGCATTAGCATCATATGTTCCAAGTGATGGATATAGAATAGATGGTTGATTCTTCCACCATTCAGCACCATTTACATCAAACCAGAACCATAGTAAACAGAAACCTTCTCGTTCAATAACAGAAGCAATACTATCAATACTTCTATCTTGTACAGTAAAATAGTTTTTAGCAGCTTTATCAAAAGCTTCCCTAATCATCTCTTCTGTACGAACTACTGGTTTAATATCGTATTCATATTTAGGTTGTGGTATCCTTTCATCTTTACAAGCACCAAAGGCAACAGCTATTTCCATTGCATCAATCCAATTCATACCAGCACCTGGTTTGTTTGCTCTATGGTCATAAAAGTCTGTAGGAGAACCTCTGTAGAACTCTCCTGTCTCTTGTTGGTTTCTAATACCAAGAGCCTTAGTTGTTGATTGAGCTACACATTGTCCTGTATACCATTGTCTAAAGATTGGATAAGACTTCCAAGCAACCTTCTCAGTCCAAACAACAGGTGTACTAGCAAAGGCTTCTTCACTGTACCAATCCTTTTTCTTTTCATCTTCTGTTCGTTGGTCTATTAAAGCACCTGTATTAAATAGTCTTTCTTCCATTGTAGTTTAATTATATTCGTTGTTTTAGATAATCTAATGTTGTTCTAATATAAACAATATCATTAGCTATACTGTTTACAGTTCTGTCTGTTTCAATCTTTTGCTGTTCAAGCTTCTCTACAGACTTTTGTAGATTAGTAATTTCATAAGTCTGCTTTGCATAACTAAAAATAAACGTAACGATTGTTGCTATCAATGCTAAATTTATTCGTATTTTTTCAGTTAGTTTTATATCTTTTTCCTCTGCCATTTCGAAATGTTGTGGATAATTGTATTGCAATTTATAACTATTTATGTTATACTATATTCATACAAATATATTAATAGATTATTAATCACTAACATTATAACACATAAATGACCCACAAGCAAGTATACAAATACTCAGAAATTCACGATAAAATCCTTAAAGCAGTTGGTATTATTGCTGACCCTATCAGAGAAACAATGTCACCTAAAGGTCGTAATGTACTCTTTGAAAACGATAAAGGTTCAGTCATCAGTACAAACGATGGTGCTACACTAGCTAAATGTATAAGTGTAAGTGACCCTATCTTAAATGCTATCATTGAAGTAATCAAAGGAGCTTCACTTAAATCAAATTCAGAAGTAGGAGATGGTACATCAACAACTATTCTACTATCATCTATTCTAATCAGAGAAGGACTAAAGCTAGTAACTGACGGACACAATGCAATGGATATTAAGAGAGAGTTAGATTCATTTGCAGTTAAACTAATTGATAAACTAAAGAAAGAAGCTATCACAATAAAGAATGATACTGACCTATTGAACATTGCAACTATCTCAGCAAACAACGATAAAGCTATTGCTAAGGATACAGTTAAAGCAATCAAGACAGCAGGACTAGATGGTATGATTTTTATTGAACCTAATACTAATAAAGATACAGAGATAGTAGAAGATATTGGTTTCTACATTGAGTCAGGAATGTTTGATAAAGAACTAAGAACAGAACCTAATAAGTTGACAGCTATCCATTTAGATGTTCCAGTATTGATTACTGATAAAAGACTATACTACAAAGAAGAAGTACAAACTATTCTTGGTACTCTAGTTAAGGAAGGATATAAGAGTGTAGTAGTTGTAGCTAAGGACTTCATTGGAGAATCACTTAATGAGTTTGCTATCAACCATAAGAATAACATTATTAAATGTCTATTGGTTAAAGCACCTATGTCTTCTAACAATGATAACACACTAGATGACCTAGCTGTATATCTTGGAGGAAAAGTTGTATCAGAAAAAGCAGGTAAACTAGTAAACAATTTATCTATTAAAGACTTCTGTTTCGCTTCTCGTGCTTTCTCAGACATGACAAAGACATTGATTACACCAAAGGTTCTCACTAACAAATTAAAGACAGATAGAATAAAAGTTCTTAAGAAAGAGTTGGAGAAAGATAAGGATAATGAGGAACTCAAGAGAAGAATCTCAGCTCTAACAAATGGTATGGTTACTATTAAGATTGGAGGTAGAACACCTATTGAAGTTAATGAACGTATCTTTAGATTTGAAGACGCTATCAATGCAACAAGAGCAGCGATGAGAGATGGTTACCTAGTTGGTGGAGGTATGAGTATCCTAAAGGCATACAACTCTATCAAGAAAGATATTGTTAACACTACTCCTGAACTTAATACAATGTTCAAGAAGTTTGCAGAAGGAAACCTTAGACAGATTATTGAGAACTGTGGTAAGCATGTAGAAACTATTATGAGTGATATTGAAATCTGTTCAGAGCTTAATATGCAAAATGCAGGATACAATGCTCTTAATGATTCAGTTGAAGACCTATTGAAAGCTGGTGTGGTTGACCCTTATAAGGTAACAGAAAATGCTATCCTTAACTCAGTGTCAGTAGCATCACAGATTCTAAGTAGTGGATGGTTAATTATAAATGAAATTAAAGAAGATAAAGAATAATAAAAAAACAAATGGCAAAGAAAATTAAAACAACAAAAGCAGAAACAAACGAAGTAGTAGCAAAGACATGGACATCACAAGAAGCTCAGAAAGATTTAGAAAACCGAACAGCTCTTGCAAAGGTTGAGATTGATGCAACTTTAAAACATTTCGAGCTATCTATTGAATCAGTTCTAGGTTTTACTGAACAGGCTATACTTCCTAAGTTTAGATTTGTAAACCTTAAACAATACAATATCAAAGATGAAGAAACAAACTAATAAAAAATACAAAATAGATTTCCTTAAAGGTACTCTACTGTTTGATAAAGTATTAGTTAAACCAATCAGTGTAGAAGTATCTGATTCAGGATTAGCTACAGCAGAACAGTATGAAGATAAGCCTGAGTTTGGAATAGTTGAAATGGTTGGAGAAGGAATACTATTGGATAATGGAAATGTTATTCCACTTAAGTTTAAGAAAGGTGATATAGTATTCTTTGAAAAGTATAGTGGAAAGAAAGTTCGTATCAATGGAGAAGACTACTCTATGTTGCGAGCTGATGACATCGAATGGTTTACAAGCTCTACAAGTTCTAAATAAAATCAATGGCAATAATCAATCAAAAGAAACTGACAGCTTTTAAGAAGGTCATGGACTCTGCTAGTAAAGAATGTAATGCTAGGAACTCATTACTTAGCTGGGCTACTGTTGTAAGGACAGGAATATTCAATAAGGATATAATGAAAGAAGCTTTTGAAAGGTATGTTAATCCAGAGGAATATCACCCATCAGAAAAGAAAGAGCTTCTAAATTTTGGGAAAGTAAAAAAGGCATAGAAAATAATTCTATTTGAGCCTTATTTCTCCGTTGAGATAGTCTAAAATAAGGGGGTCTACAGACAAAAAAACACTAGGGAGCAACCAACATGCACCTAGTGTTTTTTCGTTGCTTAAAACGCAATATATGGACTATTCTTTAGGAACAAAAGTCTTCTTAAACTGTGCAATAACTCCTGCTTTTAGTAGTAGCTGTTCTAGTTGTTTTCGGTTCTCAGCTTCTCTCTTCTCCATCTCTCTTTCAATATCAATAGAGTAAGGTCTAGTACCCAGAATCTGTTGTATAATTCTATCTTGCCCTGCAACATTTTCATTCTGCATTTGTTTAAGAGATGATATAACACGTCCTGACATAGGAAGGTTATTAACTACATTCATCATCTCAGGTCGTAAAGATACATACCACTTAGTGTATTCACCTGTCTTAGGATTCTTCCATGACACTTCTTTGAATCCAATTAGTTTCTTAATAGCTTCTGGTGCATTCTTATATCCTCCAGCATTTGTAACTTCAGATAAAGCTTTTCCATTATAGAAAGAGTAACCTGACATTTGTTCAACAGGTACTCTCAGCAATGGTGAAACAGAACCTAGAATAGCTGATGGTTGAAACGCTTGGAATGGTTGTTCAATAGGTGTACCAAATGAACCATAGATAGATAGTAATGAACCCTTCTTACTTCTAAGTACGTTTGTACCTGATGTAATATAATCTGGTAGAGCTTTCTTTTCTTCTTCTGTTAAGGCATTGTCTCCTGATAATGTCTCACCAAGAGTTCTAATAGCTGTTAGTTGTTGTGATGTTTTACCAGGTGTAGTTAATAAAGTTCTAACTTGTAGTTCGATATTCTTTCTTGTGAATGTATAGAACGGAATTATTCTTCTAAGGAATGTTTTTTCAAACTTAGTAAGATTACCATAATCAAATAGGAATTGTTTTGTTCGAGCAGCTGCAAGTGATGGGTCACCAGTTTTCTTAAGGTTAGTTATAAAGTTAAGTAATCGTGAATGGTTTTCGATAGTTCCTCCAACTACTTCTTGTCCAAACTTAAATGGAGCACCTGCAACTTTCTTAACAGTTGAAGCTATACCCTTCTTTGGAAACAGTTCGTCAAACACTGTTGATTCTTTCTTAATAATATCAGCTGAGTTAACAATACCTTGGTTAAAAGCAACATTGTTTTGTTTAATAACTCTGATAAGTTCTCCGTATGACCAATCGTAACCAGTAGCATCTTTAAACATTGGCTTCATCATAGCATCAAAGTATTCATCTTTAGCCTTCATTCCAACCTCCCCAGCTTTAAACATATCTGTGTATAAACTTTCTACCTTTCTATGAGTGTTGATAAGGTTAGCTGAGAACACATGGTTAGCAGGATTAAGTGCTTCCTTTCCTATATCAAGATAGTTTAGGAACACATTAGAAATAGCATTACGTCCGTGGAATGCAGGGAAGATAGATGTAACAGATGCTTTCCAAAGATTAAGAACTTTATCATAAGCATTTAATAGTTTATTAGTTGGTTCATCATTAATAACAGCACCAAAGAACTCTTCTAATCTCTTAGCTGTTTCAGGATGGAACATAAGTTGTTCACCCTTAGAACTTGTAACAAACTTTGCAAAATCAATTCGTTCATCTTTTAATCCTTTAATAGAAATACCAACAAGTTTATCTGATGCTTCACTCATAGGAACACCAGTCTTTTCTCCAATCTCTTTAATCATGTGCTTAAGAGTAGAAGCTTTAATAGCATCTAATGAACTCTTAATAGACGTAGAGATACCACTAGGGTCAAACATTAATCCTTTACTAGCGGCTTCTTCAACAGTAGCACGAACTCTTTCAAACTCTCGTCCTGATATATCTGTAATAGCACCAGTAACTTCATCTTGTTTAAGTCCTAGATTGTCCATTGAACCCAATAAAGGTTCTTCAAACTTTCCTAGTGTACCTTCTTTACCAGCCTTAGGAATAAACTTAGAGAAGCCAGCCATCTTTTCAGCCTTAGCTGTATAAGAAGCAGGTAGTTGGAATGGGAATGTATTAACCTTTCCTGTTGTAAGGAAGTGTCCAACATAGTTATCCATTTCGTGTACCTTAATACCAGCACTCCATAGTTCTTTAATGTTCTTTTTATTTACACCTTGAATAACCTGAGAAGCTGTATCAAGCTCAGGTCTTACATTGATTCCAAATTTAGATAAATCCATACCAGTAGTATACTCATCTCCAAACTTTAATTTAGCCCAGGCTTCTGCAAGCTTAGGGTCTGATGGCATCTTACCCATTTCAACAGCAGCTCTAACAAACTCATCTTCCTGTTGGTTGATTCCTAGATTCTTCCAAATAGCAGGAAGCTTCTTAAGCAAGTCACTCTTCTTAGCTTCACCAATATCTTTCCATTTATTTATAGTATCAAAAACTTCATCTGGAATTCTGCCTTCTGGTGTGTACTGATTGTTAAACAAAGAGTACATAGTATATCTTAATGGTTGAGTTAGTTCATCAGCCATTGTCCAACCTGGAATAGCATTAAGAGTTTTAGATATTCGTTGTCCTTCTAGTAGTGTTCTACCAAGGAATTTAATACCTCCCTTATCAAGAAGTGTTTCAACTAATGCAGGGTTATTACTAATCATACGAGCCATTGACTGTTTAACAAAATCAGTGTCTAATTCTGAATCAATAGTTTCCTTAACAAATCTATCAAGGGCTTCACCTTCCAACTCTTTAATACCACCAGTCTTTAATGCTGTTGCTTTAAGTCCATTTATTTGAGCTTGTACTCCTTTCTGATATAGTTCTTCACCAGCTTTAGATAAAGCTAGTTTATCACCAACAGTTTTACCTGTTAGTTTAGCAAGGTCATCTGTAGCCTTTAGTCCAACTTTTGCAGCACCTCCTACACCAAATGTTACATAAGTAAGTGGGTCAAGCAATACGTCAACAGCTGTTCGTACAACCCATCCTCCAACCTTTTGCATAGTAGAAGCATTAGGGTCAGCCTGTCCAAGAATAATATCTGATGGATTGATGTTTTGGTCAATAGCTTCTCCAATAGTATATTGTGATGAAAGAGCACCAGCAACTATTTGTTGTGGCATAGAAATAATATCAACAAATCCTGTAAAAGCATTCTTAAAACCATTACCTATTGTTGATAGTATACCTCTGTTTGGGTGTTGAAGTTCGTCAGCAATTTGAGCAATAGAACCTCCTTGCATCTGTGCAAGTTCATACAATCCTTGTGATGATGTTAGGTCTACAGCGTTACCTCCGAATCCAAAACCACCTTGGTTAGATTGATTGGTTGGAAACATTTATTTTAATTTAAAAGATTGGCTTCATGTTTGAGAAGAATCCAACAGGAGATGATACTTGTGGAGCTTTTTGTGACTCAGTAAATCTCTTAGCTTTAGCTGCTTCTTCTGCTTTCTTTAAGTAGAAATCAATAGCTTTCTTTTCTGCGATTGCTTTCTCATTAGGTGTTAAGAAATTGTTTGCTTGAATCTCTGCTTGAATATCGTTTCTTGTTCTACCAGATGAAAATGATTGTTCTAGTGTACTATCAATTCCTGAGCCTGTGTATAACCCCTTAGACATTGTACTCATTTGTAGTTGTACTTTAGCAGCTAACTTAGCGTCCTTAATCAAAGATAATGCAGCTGGATTTTGTAGACCAGCTTGTGCAATAAGTGAAACTGTTAGAGCATCAGCATTTGTATCATCACCTCTTAAAGCTTTCTGTGCTTCTGCATTAGCTCTACTGATTTCTGCCTTAGTTTTTGCAATCTCTAGTCTTTGTTTCTCTGAAGCAAATGGTGCGACACGAGCTGTAATAGTATCTAGCGTATCTCCTTCTCTCATAACAACTCCATATTGAGATGCTAGTGCAGACATAGCAGACTTCTCTTGGAATGATAGAGACTGATTAAACTGTCTCTTTTGTTCAGCTTGTTGTGAAGCACTTAATGCAAAATTACCTACACTTAATAGGTTGGTAAACGTATCTTGCATAGCCTTCTGTTTAAATTCATAAGCTTTGATTTGTAGGTCTGATATTTTAGAAGCTGTAGCTGAATCATTAGCAAGTAGAGACTCTTGTTTTCTCTGCTCTAAATCCTTAATGTTCTTATCAGTTGAGTCAACTAACTGTCTCATTGCAGCAATATTAACTCCATAACCTCTTTGCTTTTCTTGAGCCTGAGTAATAGTGTCAGCTTGTGTTTGCTTTGCATAACCAATCTCTCTACCATATTGAGATTCAATTCGTTTAGCAGATGCTTCACCAGCCTGTGCTGTACCTGAGATAGCTTGATTGATAGAGTTCTCTAGGTTTGTGTCTTGAGAAGAAACCATACCAGCTTGATTAATAAGTTTATCCTGAAGTGTACTTAGAAATACATCTGAATTGATATTACTGTTTGTTGTATTTGTTGTAGTTGTTGTAGCCATTTTTATATTCTCTTATATTATATCATATTTATTGTATCACGTCTACTACCCTCTTCTTCCACCTCTACTTCTTCTAAAACTGATTCCTTTAACCTTAAAGCTTTTTAATTCAGGAACTTTAGATGATGGAATTATTTTACTAACCCTGCCAAGTGTTCTTGTAGCTTCTGCCATGTGTTCATTAGCTTCTTTCCAAAGTCTTAGAGATTTAAAAGCTAACCCTCCTGCATATTCAGCTACTGCAAATTTATAGTGGTCATACTGTCCAGAAAAGTAAGGAATATCTGTAGTTGCTGTAAAGGCAAAGATGTCAGAACCTCCTGCTGATGTACCTACTTTAAAACTGATGTAGTGGAATGTAAGTCTTTCTGGTCGTACAACTCTAATGTTATCAATTCTAAAATCAGTATCATCTGTCTGTGAACCAGTATAGTTTATATCTATTCGTGAATAAGTAATAGCTGAACTAACAGGTGCACCAGTAGTTGTAGCTGATTGCCAATCAAACTTGAGTGTGTTCCATCCGTTTACAAATGACTGTCCATTATAATCTGTTGTAGATGTACTTGAATAATAGTTTGAAGAACTACTTCCCCAATATAAAGTAACTGATGAGATATTAGTAACATCAGGAATATATACATCAACTAACCAAGAGCCTAGTCCTTCTAGGTTTGATAAGTCAGATGAAGTAAGTGTTGAGTTAACAATAGTAGCTCTGTTGTTTCCTGATTGAGAAACATCTACATCAAAGTTAAATGAACCAGTTCCTTCTGTATATTCATTTGTATCAATAGTTAAATTTGTGGCATCAGAGTTAGTAGAATCAACAGCCCAAGTACCACCTCCTGCATCAATAGAATCACATGAAGATAGTTTCTTAGAGTCGTATTTAGATTCATGGTTAACAACTAAGTAGCAGTTACCATCTCTTCTCTCAATAGCATAAGAACTTTCTCTGTAACCTTGTGCAATTTCTTCTGCAAGCTCACGAGGAGACTTACGAGTTAATGTTTCGAATTGGTCATACTCACCTTGTCTAAGGTCAGCAACTTCTAATAGGTCTGCAACAGCAGATGTAATCTTATATATATGAAGTGAATCATAATAGTTTAAATCGTATGTACAGTTCTGATGGTCATTACCAAGAGTTTGTTGTAGCCAAGCGACTGATTCCGTTAAGAATTGTAATCGTTCTGCTTGTGAGATTCTATCTGTAGATGTATCTCCTATTACTGTATCGAGATTTGTTATTAGGTTTGCAACTGTTATAGCCATGGTGATTTAGTTTTTATTGTTATATATTATACCACGCTTTACTACTTAGGTAAAGATTGTGTGTAAGGTTCGTAATCAAGAATAGCGACCGAAGGACAGAAATCATTTGTTCCAAGAGCTTGTGTTGTATTCCATTCAATCTCCATTTGTATAGCATTAACCCAAGGCTTATTTAATTCAACTGCAACATAACCTCTACTTGCCTGTGCTTGTGTAACTTGATGTGTTTTAAATGGTGTTGTAGATTGGTTAGCATAGAATTTTAATGTAGCAATAACATCTGTTGATGTTCCTAATGTTGGTGCACAATAAATATTTATATGCTTTAGATTAGATAGTGAAGGCAACATCTTAACACCTGTGTATACATCTCCTTGAGCAGCTTTTGGTGTAACTGATAGGAATACTGTGTTTGAGTGTGGAAGATATCTGATTACTCTATCAGCGGCTGTACCTGTTAGTCCAACACCATAATCTCTCCAAGATATAAGAATTGATTCATAATCTAGTTTAAAACCTGAAGCTGTTGCAGAAGCATTATCATATGTACCACTCAAACAAATAGCACCTGCACGTTGCACCTCTCGTTCCATTGTGCCATCTAGTTCTGTCGCAATGTTGTTACAGTTAAGTAACTTTGTTATATAATCTTTTTCTCCAATAGGAAAATAATTGGCATATAAAATACCATCTTGTCCAAACCAGTAAGTAACTCCATTACCATTTACTAATCCTTTTGGTTGGTTAGGATAACTTGTCGGAGGTAAGTCGTGAATTTTTTCAAACTCTGTACCTGTAAATTTAAACATTATAACGTCTCTGTTTGTACCAACAGCAATAACTCTAATTTCGTTATTAGGTGCTACATATATTTTTCTAATCTGTGAACATCCCTGTAGTGGATAAAAGTCTGATAAAGCTGTAATAGCCGATGACCTGTCCCAAACATAAATACCACACTCGGTTGAAGCTTTGTGTGTTGTAACAATGTTGTTTCTAATGTTTGTCGAAGTATCAGGATTGATAGCTATAAATAGCTTACCACGAGCTGAAAGACCATCGTATAAATATTGATTTGTTGGGAATGTAAGTGCTAATGATATTGTACCATTAGTTCCACCTGATGATGTTCCATCAATCTTGTAAACCGTATTTCCATTAAACCAATACATGAATCCGTTATCAGATTTAACTAACCGAATATAAGGAGTACTAGCAGGAGATGTTGCTCCAGATGCTGTAGTTGTAGACCAGACATTATCTATGGCTGTCGAAAATGTGTCGTATATAGAAATTAGAGAACTAGAACCAGATTCACTTGCAATGAATAGTTTACGAACTGAATTGATTTGATAAATTTCTAAATCCCAAACAGTACCAACACTAGTACTAATAGCGTTTAATGTTGTAAAATCTCCATTACCACTAGAACCACTAGTTCTAAGTCTTGTATCAGTACCTGCATATACAACAAATGAGGTTGACGTATCATCTAAGAATGCTGTTACTTGTGAACCATATGTTGAAGGAGTTCCAGCTGCTATAATGCTTTTATATGAATAGTTTGATGGAGATAAATAACCATCCCTTATAACAGGATTAAAATAACCATCAGCCATCTGACCATCAACAACAGAATATTTAAGATTTGGTCTTGATGTAGTTCTATTAACATCACCAAAAAACTTAGGCGTTAACCCTTTGTTTCCTGTTAAATCTATTGTCATTTGTTTTATAGCCATATTATAGTTTAGATGTATTATCGTATCCTAAGTGTCTGTGCTTTAATAAAAGATTTTCTAATTGAGAGATTTTAACCTCCATCTTTTTCCTGTCCTCTGTTTCTTTCTTTAGAGACTTTTCAAATTCATCATTCTTCTCTATTAGCTCTTCCATTTGTTGTTGTAGTTGGTTAAGTTGTTCGTTCATAAGTTAAAAGAATTGAAAGAAATTACTTGTATTTACGTTTGTTACAGCAAAAGGATGTTGTAACCCAGCACCAGATTGGTATAAGACTTGAACCTCTGTACCAGAAAGTGCCTTAGCCCATACCCCAAACATATCGTACCTAGCATTTGAATAGTTTACATTTGCTGTATTTCTACCAATGTTCAATAGCGAGTTGTTTCCGCCTAAGGTTATTGTGCCTGTTGTTTTTTGTGCCACCTGTGAACCATTCACATAATAAGTGTTAGAAGTCGCATTGTGAACCATAACAATGTGATACCAAGTGTTAGCTGCCCATGAGCTTGTGTAAGATGTTTCTCCTCTATCGGCACCATTTCCTGTACCAAATCTGAAAGACGTAGAGGTTGAACTATTAACACGCATAAAGATACCAGAGTTAGATGTATCCTGAAACTCAAATATGTCATTATCTGAACCACTTGGTACGGTATTAAAGTACAACCAAAACGAAATACTAAAACCAGAGTTATAACTATCAGGGTCTACTACTGTTGCACTAAAATATTTATTAGTATTACCTGTTCCTAAGGTCGTACAATTGTTTATTTTACCTGTTGTGTAAGTAGCTGTGTTATTATTAGTTAAAGTATAAGTTCCCACAGAATCACTAGCATTTCCACTACTTTCATCCAAGTTGTAGAATGCTACTGCACCATATAGACTTGGAGTCGCTGTAAAAGGATAAGTATTTCCTCTACCGCTATTAGCAATTTGCAGAACTTCATCTGCTGACAATGCTCTATTCCATACAGCCACTTCATCTATTTGTCCATTAAATTTGAAGTTTAAAGCTCCAGCACTATCCGCACCAATATGAAAATCGAATGAATTAGTACAGTTATAGTTGTTATCAGTACCAGAAGCGTCTAAAATTCCATCTACATACAACAATACATTAGTACCGTTTCGAAGCCCTACTACATGATGCCAATTACCATCGGCTACTGTTATATTTCCTATTACCTGATTTGATGATGCACCGTTTCTAAACTGTATCTCTGCTTTATTAGTATTAGTTACACGCATATACCAGTCATTCGAAAAACCAGATTCAGAACGACCACCAATAAATTCATATGAACCTGTTGTTGTAACTTTAATCCAAGCAGCAAAAGTCCACGCTCCTGTTGTTAAGTTTAATACGTTTCCTCCATCTAAATATTGACTAGAACCATTCAGGTTAATCCCATTGTTTATTTTTCCAGCTGAATAAGTGGCTGTTCCTACATTGGTAAGAGTATTGCCACCAACGCTATCAGATGCGTTACCTGATGATTCGTCTAATTTCCAATAAGAGATTAAGTTGGTATCTAGTGCCATAGTATATTAAGCTTCTTGTGCAGAAGCGATTAAGTCCCACTTAGTATCTGTAGAATTGTAAGTAAAACCAAGATACAGAGTCTTTGATAATACTGTTGTTGAAGGTAATGCTGTACCCATAGCTCTAAACACAGAGTTCCATGTTAATGCTCTAGCTGTACCATTATCTTTTATTCGTATAATAAGCTTTCTACCTTGAGTAAGAGTTCCTCCTGGTGCATTGAATAGAAGAGCACCTGCCTGTGCTGTAATCACAAACATATCAAGGTTATCCATATTAAGAGATGTACCTGTATCTGTTGTATATGATGTAGCTGATACTACTAGTGGAGATGTTGTTTGTACTCTCACTCCTCCAACTGTTGGAGCATTAGTTGATTCAATATCAGTAGCCCAAATCTTTGTAGCTCTAGCACCAGTAGCACCAATAGAACCAGTTAGGGTTATACTACTAGAACCAAGTGTAATATCTCCTGTTACGTTTGCTGAACCATTGAAGTTTTGACCCCAGATAGTACGAGTGGTTGTAAGAGTTGCGGCTGAGCCTGTTGTATTCTGATTAAATGTTGGAAACGTATTTGTTCCAGAAGTTAAATCTTTATTAGTCAATGCACCTGTTGATACCAAACTTACTAGTGTACTTGATGCACCTGTTGGTAATGTAAGTGTACCACCAGATACATTTATTGCAGCAATACTTGGTGTTGTAAGTGATGGAGAACCAGACAATACAACTGAACCTGTACCTGTAGTTGAAGCTGCACTAATTGATGTACCATTTCCAGAAAGAATACCATTGATAGTTGTAGTAACAGTAATAGCTGGTGTTGTTGTTGGATTAGTTACAGTACCAGCAAAACCATTAGCAGTTGCAACCGAAACAGATGTTACTGTACCAGAACCTCCACCAGCTGCCCAAGAAGGGAGTCCTGCTGCAAGAGTAAGTACCTGACCATTAGAACCTTTAGGTAGTCTAGTAAGTGATGTACCATTGTGATAAAGAATGTCTCCACTAGCGTAAGACAAAGAAGCTAATGACTGAATCATTAACGCTTCTGCTTCTGTAAGCTCATCGAGACCTCCTATACCTGGATTTTGTGGTTGAAAAAAAGACATTTATTTAGTTTATTATTTATATAATTATAACACATCTTTACTGTTAAGTCTACTGAATCTTTTAAGTGATTTCCATTTAAAGGATAACCAACCAAACATTCTGACTAACAAGAAGTATACTATTGCTGAATATATAGCCTTTCGTTTACCCCAAAGAGTTTGTTGCTTACTAGCATCCTGACACATACGCCAAAGGAATCCCACATCGGCTGACATTCTATCTTCTCTAGTTCCTCCTTCTTTGTAGTTATCATCGTGCACCTTACAAGAAGCATTATGAAATGACCAATACGGAGGTTTAAAGATTATTGATTTTCCAAATCCACAATAGTTAATCTCTTTCATGTTTATGTTATATTCTCAAAAGTAACAATGGTAGCGTCCTTAATAGGCTCTAATATTTGTGTTTCAAGATTTTGTTTATACGCTTCTGTTGCTTCCCTTATTCTATGATTAGCCCATTCAGTTGTGAAAGAGTCTGCATGTTCTTTAAACTTACGAGCAACATATTCTTCATGTGTTTCGTTTTCTAGTTTAAAATTATTGTAGCCCTTAAATTCTGCAAAGACTTGAATCTTATCTTTATCTTGTGTAGTTGTTGCTATATATTTTATCTTTTCCATAATTATGAACTTAAATTACTAACGTCTAAATCTACTAAGTGCCAAGTGATGTTATTGTTTGTAGCACCTGTTCCTCTTAACAGAATGTTAGTTCCTGATATTGAGAAAGTACAATCCCAACCTGCCTGGTCTTCACTAGAGTGTTCTACTGTTGTTGTACCTACCTGCGTGAGAGTACCTGAATTGTTCTTGAATACACCGATAATCTTATATCCAGCTGTATCACTAGCTGTACCAGCAGAACCACCAGTTCTACGTGCAAGTACTTTAGCTTCAACTATATACGAGTTGTTTGAGACAGTAGCTATGGTATGAATAGTTGTAATAGTATTGTTTGTAGTAGCTATTCTGTTCTGATACTTGTGTATGTTTGGGTCATCATTTGTAGCTTCTGAACGCAATCGTAAAACTGACTGACCTAGAGATACTTGGTTGATGTCCACTCTTGAAGTGATGTTTGTTGTACCAACCCCTACGTTTCCTCCGTTGTCTATACGTACTCTTTCAGTACCTCCTGTTGCAAAAGCTAAGTTATTTGCGACTGGGAAAAGCACACCAGTGTCAGTATCACTTCTACAAGATACAGGGGGGTTAGATGCTGAACCTGTTGAAGTTCTAAGCCAGCCACCCACTGTAATTTCACCAGTAAAAGACCCAGCACTTGTTTGGAATCTGATTAATGTTGAAGAATCAGTTTGCGAAGAATGACCAATCATTACAAGTCCTGCATCATTTGACCTAGCAGGTTGAATCTGTACAGTTGTTGCTTGGTCTGAACCAATAGCTTGACCGAATGCAACTGTGTCCATATCTGAACGAGTGTTGATTAGGTTTGCATCATTAGCTCCTTTGACCTGAAAGTGAGATGAGTTACTTTGATTGTTGTTGATAACATTTGAGTTACCAAACATAGCTGATACAGTACCTCCAAAAGTAGTACCAATTTCAAGTCTGCTTGTTACAGCTTGGATATATCCTGTTGCAGTATTAACACCAAGTCTAGCTAGAGTATTTGTTATATCAGAGTTTTCATTTGTTGCTACTCCCCAGCCTATATTTGGATAACCTTGTCCTCCTCCAATGTGTACGACTGAAAGAGTTGGAGACATAGTTGTTGATGTTGAAGCTTTATCAAATCTTCCTGCAATACCCATAATACTTGTAGGTGTGATTGGTGATACACCTCCAACAGTCCACGATGTATCAAGAGCATCATCAACAAATGTAGTTCCTGATGTTAGGAATTTTCCATGTGTATATCCTCCACCATTTACCTGTCGAGTAATTCGCAGTTGTGTTACTCCTGACGGAAGAGTGAAAGAGCCTGATACATATTTAGAACCTCCTGCTGACGTAGTAGAAAGTGTTAATGGTACTTGTGAATAAATACCAAGACTAGGACTATATCCATATAGTTTATAATCTCTATTTTGTGCTGTACCAGTAAACCCGTATGAGGTTGGTGTTACTAATGTACCGCTTGCCCATGTTGTGTAGCCGATGTCATAAAATTCTCCACTCACATACTGCTGACCATAAGTTAAAGTTTCGTCTAAAACTTTACCAGAATCATTACCAGTAAATGTATGTTTAAGAATGTAATTTTGAGTGTCTGTAATTGTAGTACTGTAATCTGTACCAGCACTAGAATACAGCGAATAACCAGAAGGAGATGAACTCTGACCATATGGCTTAAAAGTAAATATTAATCCTGTTCCTGAATATGTCTGACCCCATAGAGCTTCGGCTGTTGAATCATTTGATGTCGAGGTGAATCTATATGGCGAGCTAGTAGAACCTACAAACTGATATATCCATGTTGAGCCGTTATCTTGTGAGACACGAGCAACTGCATTACTTGCATTTCCGTTATCAGTCCAAGAAACTTCAGGGTTGTATGAACTCATACCTGTGTCGTCAAAAGAACCCCCTGTTGGAGAACCTGACACGTAATCAGTTCCTCCGATGTTTTTTACTGAATCAACTTCCATTAAAACTGTTACAGGCACTTCGGTAAAAGCTCCTGAACCTACGTCTTGTCCACTTGCTGAACCACCTGTGAAAGCTGTTGGAGCTGTTACAGAGTTTGTATAAAATGTTGGGAATGATGTAGTTGGATTTGAGCCTGAAAGATTAGTTAGTGTTTCACTTGTATAAGAATAAAGACCGACAGGATTCCATGAGCCTGAACTATTGATGTCATATTCAACGTAGTAGTTAATTGTTTCACCACTGATTGATACAGTACCCCAAGAAAGATTGATGTTGTACCCTTGCGAGTCGTTAGGGTCTGTTCCTGCTGAGACAGATTCGTAATATTGAGAACGGTAATAATTTCCGCTCACAACAAGACATGGATAAATTCTAAAATCATATGAATTACCATTTGCTGTTATAGCGGTTCCTGAACCTCCGTCTACATATGAAGCAATACCTCCTGAACCCGCTGACGGTTCTGCGATTTTTGTTATAGTACCTGTTGGTGTGGCTGGCAAAGTTTCATTTGCAAGAGAAACAGAACCAGTAACAATATCGTTAATAGTTTGTCCTATTGTAGCTGACGAGTGGACTGTTGCTTTAGGTGTATCAACTTGAATACCTATTGATTTAACTGTGTTATCCCAATTTAAGTTAAAATCCGCACCAAATGAACCAGAGTCATTATATTGAAGCTGTCCACTTGAACCTGCTGGCGTACCACCTCCATCACTAACTGTATCCCAAATAGGATTAGCACCAGCACCTAATGTTTTTAAGTATTGACCTGATGTACCAGCTGGTAGTCTAGTAAGTGACGTACCATTGTAATATAAAATATCACCTTGCTGATAACTTAATCCAGCAAGATTCATTACAAAAACTTCCTCACTAGCTGTGAGTTCATTAAGCCCACCTATACCAGGGTTTTGAGGAGCGAACCAACTCATGATTGTTTATGTTATTATATTTTAAATACTATCCCCTTATCTCCAAAGAGTTTTCTATATCTCTCTTCCAATGTCTTAAGTGATTCTTCCTTTTCTTTATTAGCCTTTTCTTTTTCAGTAACAAGAACCTCCCTTCTTAAAAGTTCTTTACTCTTAATATTTAGTTCTTCCGCAAGTTTATTAGAGTCGTCAACTATTTCCAACACTGATTGTTTTGTATCCTCAATAGTTTTTTCCTTCTTCATTTCAAGAAGGGTTACATCCTTTTTAAGTAGATTAAGTTTATCATTAAGTTCCTGTACTTCAAGTATCACACCACTTTTAACATCTATCATATCATTAAGAGAAACAATATTCTTTTCAAGTTTAGAAACCTCAGACTCTAACTTAGTCTTCTTCATGTTTAATGAATCAATCTCGTTGTTTAACTTCTCTACTTTATTAGATGTTTCAACTCCAAGTCTTCTAACAGATTCTGTTTCTGAAGCTAGTTCTTGTTTAGCTACTTCAATAGCTGTTGATGCTTTATCAATTTCCTTCTGTACCTCATCAGCCTTAGCTTTAATGGTAATATAATTACCTCTTTCAGTAGAAGCCTTTTCTTTATAAGACTCAATTTCTTTATCAAGAGAAACAAGAGTTGATATTACTTCATCAATCTTTCCTGATAGTATTGGCTTAAGTGTTTCTAAATCTTGTTTTATATTAGTCATTATATTGCTGGGTTTTGGTCAGGGTGTAGTTTCTTAAACTCTTTCCTGAATCTGTTAATAAGAATTGTTAAATTCTTTTCTCTCTTCTCGAACTCATCTATTCTGTCATCGAGTAATTGCTGAGGTAATAGAATCTTTTGTTTAGCTAGTTCAATCTCTTGTTCAATAGCATATTTGTTTTCCAATAGTTCAACTATCTCTTTCTTCTTAAGTGCAATAAATTTATTTGATTCTTCTTGTTGGTTAAGAACCTTATCACTTAAACCATTGAGTACAGTTGTTAGTTTAGCTATTTCTGATTCTATATTAGTTCTCTGTTCTTTAAGTGCTGTGAGTGTTTGATACTCATTCTCTTTAAGAGTGGATAGTTTAGAGATAGCTTCATTAAGCTCTGCAAGTTTAGCGGTAGCTTCTGCTATTTGTTTCTCTATTTCAATAGTTTTATTTTCTACAAAAGAATTAAAAGAAGCCACCTTTGATTGGTGTTCTTCCTCTAATCTTTCTACAGACAATCGTCTTGCTTCAAGTAGATTACTTTCTTCAATTAGCTTTTGTTGAGCTATTGCTGTCTTATTAGTAATCCTTTCAGATTCTTTTAAAACCTCTTCTAACTCATCTTCAGCATCGTCTTTCTTAACTAGAATAGAACTAAGCTCATCATTGGCAACTTGAATATTTCCCTTGATTACAGTATGTTGTGCGAGTAAATCGTCACGCTTTATTTCTTCAGGAGTTTTATCCATGTTGTTTATAAGTTAATTAATTATTCTTTATTTACCAGATAGTGTACCTTCGCAGAATACTGAACCTGCATTACTTGCTACACCTGTTTCTTTAAATGATACTCGAACATACTTATAGAAGATGTCAAGACCAATAGAGATAGTTGATGTAGTTCCGTTAGTTCCTACAAAAGAGAACTCTCTTGCAGATAGAACTGATGAACCTCCTGATACAGTTTCATTTGGGATTCTGTAAAAGTTTACTCCATCAGGACTTTGGTCTACTCGTACTTCAATAGAGTTACCTGTTTCAGAAGCACCCATTGTGTACAAGATTGCAAAGTCTACTTTAGAGTAACCACCTACTTCTACAATCTTTGTAGTAGCGGCGTTATCATAAGCGTTTGTTAAGGCTACAGATGTTCTAGTGTTAGTTGAACTTTTTGTACCGATTACTGGTACTATTTGTTGTGATTCGTAATATAGTCCCATGTGTTTTATTTATTATTTAGTCTTTCCTTTTGCCTTTACCTTCACTCCAACTACTTCTGTTGCATCTGTTGATTCTGTTTCATCAGACTCACTGTTTAGAATTTCTTCTACAGCTTCTTTTTCTTCTTCAGACAACTTAGTTGATTTAGATTTTGGAGCATCCACTTCTTCTTCACTAATTGTTAGGAATGTGTGTAGCTTGTTCTTCCAATATACCGCTAGTTCTTTTGGAACATTAGATATTGAACTGTTAGCTTCTACTGTATATTCTGTACCTCCGAGGTTTACAGTAATATCGTTTTTTGTTGGGTTTGTTACAATCATTTGTTTTAGTTAGTTATTTAACTTATAGGGGCTTATAGGGTTGGATAAGGTTTTTTTAATGTACCACTGTACCTAATGAATAGATAGTGACAGCAGATGCAGATGTGAATACGACTAGGAATCTCTTTGTATTGTTTTGAGCAATAGTCATAGTACCTGATAGTGTAAGACCTGTGTTTGTTGTCATAGTGATTGTTTCGTCAGCGTCAGCTGTGTTTCGAATTATTAGTTCAAATGCTGAACCAACTTCTGGATTACCTAGTTCTGTGTATAGGTCAGCCGCTGTTGGGAATAGGTCAGCTCGTCCTGCTCCGTTAGGGTCTCTTAGAATGATACCTGATGCTGCTTCTGATGCTGTGTAAGTAACTGCACTAGCTGTTGTTTTAGTAACAGGAGTTGTCTTAACAAGTAGATTAGCTCGTAGTTGTAGACCATCTAGTTTTGTGTTTCGTTGTCTTGTCATAATGTTTAATTTATTGTTTAATATTTAGTAACTTCTTAATGTCTTCCTCAACTTTATTCCTACTATTTAAAACACTGTAGTTATTATAATGTACAGGAACATAACTGTGTTCAAGCATATATTTGTTCTTTTCAGTGTTTTGTTCGTGACCATTGATTTCTATTGTGTATTTAACGTCTTGGTAGACCACAAGGAAATCAACTTCATGTTTACCTATCTTAGCTTTAGCTGTAAATGGTATTTTTAGTTTCTTTAATATTTCTACAAAGATTCTTTCTGATTTGGTTGAATGACCTTTAGTCAATTTTAATAGTTGATTTCTCATTGTTACATTTTCCTTACTGATACACTTGGTAACAAAAGTTATATCTTAATTGGAGACATAGGTTTATGTAAACCATTGTCAGAAAACTGTTAGTTAAGATTAAGAACTGTAAGCAGCACTGTCTCCTTTACTAGCCCACTTTCTTCGCCAATCCTTCACGTAATCTGCCCATCGAGCATCTACTGTGAAAGTAACTACCTTGTTCTTGATGTTAACATCTTGTTCAAGTGTAGATTCTTGTCGTACTTCGTGGTACATCTTATCTCGTCCTGGAACTGTAAGGAACCAAGCTGTGTCAGAACCACCATTAGCTGCTGAAAGGAAGATAGATGAAGCAACATTCATTGAACCTTTGAACACGTTGATAGCGTTGTTTGCTGTCTCAGGGTCTAGTTCTGATTCTGTTTCTTCTGTAGCTTCTCTTTCAAGCTTTGGAGGAACTACGATTGTAATTTTTCCGAGCATTGACATTGGAAGACCATCGTCAGTTTGCTGTTCCATAAGTGCAATCTTTCCAACTTCGAGATTGTCGTGACCGAGAGTAATACCAGTTGAAGACGCATTTGACTGTGTACTTGCTCCTGGAACTACTGTAGGGTGAACTGTAGAGAATGTAGGAACTCCGTCTCCGTAGAAAGTAAGTTCATAACCTCGTACAGTTGTAGTTGTTGAGAAACCTCCGTTGAATAGCTGCATACCTGACTCATCTTGTGAGAAGTTAGCACCTACTGAAAGGTCTTTCATTTCATCTAGCTCTGCATCGAAATCTCTGTCTTCGATTTGATTTTTTGTAACATCAATGAACTTACCATAGTTGTTGTACGCAACTTGTGTTGTGTAAGTCTTGTATCTCTTTCCGCCTGGTAGGTCATCACCATCTTCAAACTTACCTAGTCTACCGATTCCAGTTTTACCAGAAAAGTTTTTCTGTGCACCTGTACCTGTAGAACGTGTTAGGACATTACCGATACCTGGTAGATATTCTTCTTGCCCTTGGTCAAAGACCTCAGCAATCTGTAATCCTACTCCAGCAATCAGGTCTGTCCAATTTCCTCTTGATTCTATCATTTTATTTTATATTTAGAATTAATTATTAATTAGACTCCGAAAACCTGACTCTCGTAAATACTAACAACTTGGTTAGCTGGTACTACATCGTCTACTCCCCAAATTGTATATTGAGCTGTAGATGTTGTAGCTGTATCTTCATCTGTTCGAACTTCTGATGCAAGGTCTGTCTTGTATCCTAGGAGGTTTGAGCCAGTTGTTGTACCAATCGCTACGTCTGGGTCTACTGAATAAAGAGAATACTTAGAAATATCTACTTCAACCTTTACCTTACCAACTGTTTGGTTGTTAGATGCGGCTGTGTATGAATTTGTGAAGCTTCCCATTTGAGCACCAGTTGCACCTGAAGTATTTAGACCTAATCCCTTATTGCTAGAAATAGCCATAACGTGTCCGAATACTAGTGCACCTGCTGTTCCTAATGCTGCGAATCCTGAAGTAATCTTCACTGAGTCAAGTTCGTCTACGACTACTGAGTTAGTGATGATTGCTTTCTTCAGAACAGGAGCACCATGTGGGTTAATTGAACCCTTTGCTTTAAATGCCATATATTATATGTTTTGAATTTTTGAATAATAAGTATTTAAAGACTTAATTAACTATCTAATCTTAATTGAAGTTCTTTAACAAACTAGCAACGTAAGATGGTCGAGCTGTTTTCATCTTTATATACTTTTCCTCAGTCCATCCAACTTGTTTAATAAGATTCTGTTCTACTGTAGAAAGATTCTTGTTTGAAACAGTTCGTGGACTAGGAGCTTGCTGACTTGTAGAAGCGTAAGGGTTGTAGTTTGATGAGTCATCCTTTAGCTCTCGCTTAAGTAACAACATTGCATCATCTAGTGCACCTAAGATATCATTCTCTGAAGTTAGACCATTGAGATTAATTCTTGCTAGTTTCTTTTCGAAAGCAGCGTATTTAATTCCTCCTTTGTCGTTATCTGGATGGAACTCTGGGTTCGTCTCCTTAAACTTTTTGATTGTGTTATCTTTGAGAACTTCCGCTTGAGCTTGTTCTTTCTTAGACAATACTTCTTCCACCTTCTTATCAATGTCTACATCAGTAGCACCAGGGTTAGATTTCTCGTATTTGATTCTAAGAGCTTCTGCTTCAGCTTCTTTCTCTTGCTTCTTTCTTCGTTCTTCTTTAAGTTCCTCAACCAACTTATCTTGCGTTGATTTAGCTTCTTTAAGTTGTTCAGAAAAGGCTTGTTCAGCTTCTGCCTTTGCGTTATCTATTAACGCTTTTGTTTGTTCATCCATATAAATATTTACCTAACTTCCCTTTTTATTATTAACCACTTTTGTTATCTCAGGCATTGCCCTGCGGATGGTCGAGACCACCTTGGTCAGTTAAATATTCAGCCTACATTTAAGTAGTCTTAACGGACAATGAACCGAAGTTCTGCGTCCAATAACACTACTCAAAGTTTTTACTATCTATGTATTATTATAACACACACTTGACACTTTTGCAACAAAGTGTTACTTAGCGTATCTTTTAATACCTAGAGTTTCTTTAATCACATTATTACCCTCAGTATCAGAACTATTCTTTGACTTATGGATACAAGATTTAAAGTATAAAGTTCTGTTTGCTGCACCCTTAATAAGCAACTGGTCAACAGGAGTTTGTGCATTGAAGTATCTCTGCATATCTTTTGAAATAGTTACTCTTAGGTAATCAGCATAACCTTCTACATTTGACAAAGCTTTCATTATCTGTTCTTGTAGTTTAGGTGTGATTACAGCATCATTACAATCATTGATAGTATTTGCATACATCATAAGCAACTCATCCTCAGTTAAAGGATTAACCTTAAGAAACTCCATTACCTTTTGTTTAGTAAGTGGTGTGTGAACTTCTTTTACAACTTCAACTTCTTTTGTGAATAGTTTTAACATGTGTATTTATTAACCTAACATTCCTGCTTGTAAATCTCCAAGGTCGTTTAGTGACTTGATTTGATTTTGTGCAACATTACCTTGTGGTTGTTGACCAGCATCAGGAGCTTGTTCAGCAGCAACAGTACCTTCATCAGGAGCTTGCTGTGGAGCAAACGCATCTTGTTTAATAACCTTAGTTGGGTCATCTCCCATCTTCTCTGCTGTTTGTACAGCTAGTTCTTCCATGTTAACAAGTTGTGGGAAGAATGTCATGTACACTCGAACCTTTTCAAGTTGTAGAGCCTTTTCAATTTCCTTAGAACTTTCACTCTTAGGATTAGAAGCAAGCTTAACATCGTATGCAAAATCTCGCATATACTCAGGTGGCATAGCAATAATCTCAATCTTTCTTTTAGTCTCAGCTTCTGAAAGCATTGCTCTAGCTTTTAGTTTATCCTTACCAGGCAACTTACTCTTATCAGCATACATTTCGATAATCTTAGTTCCTCTCTGTCCGTTAGAAAGAATAGTGTTGTCAATCTTAACAACGTTAAAAGTATCTTGCATTTCTTTAGCACCACCTCCTCCGAGAATCTTTTCAATAATAGGAGAGTTCTTATCTGTCCAGAATTGTAGAATGTTTGAAGCCTTTAGTTTAGCCTTTCGTTTAATACCATAGTTAATCATTCTACCTAGAAGTCCTAGAGTAGAGTTAACACCATCAGCAGCTTGTCTGATTTCAGAAGCAGTTGTTCTACCTCCTACACCAGCAGTACCTGATGATACTTGGTCAACAGTAGCTTCTTCCATAATCTTTCTAGTGTATTCAAGAATGTATTGGTGCCATCCAGAAGGTGTACCTAAGTCTAGCTTCATGAAAGCTTGATTGATTGGTAGACCTTGTGTATCAATAGATGTTCTTCTACCTGGCCGTAGGTAGTCATCTTCAATAGGGTCATATCCGTTTGTTAGAATAGCAGGGAAGATAGTTAGGAATGATTGGTCAAGAAGCATGTTTGATAACACGTTCAATACATCCTGTAGAGATTTAATCTTATCAGGAAGTGACTTTCCATAGAAGAAGTCAGAACCAAAGATGTCAAACTTAACATCCCAAAAAGGAAGCTCTTTGTGATTCCAAGGTAATGGAGACACTTCTTCTTTACCGATTGGATTTAACCAAACACCATTAGCAATTATAATATATTCATCTACGTCTTTGTTGTAGTAACGAATAATTTCAACATTACCTGTCTGTACATCTGAACTGATATAGTCTTTATAAAAAGGTTCTTTAGTACTAGTATCACCAGTTGCAACAATGTGAGGTTGAACTAATGAAGCTTTCTTGTACATAGCAAAGTCTTGTAAGAACTGTTCAAATGGAAGTTGGTTTCTCCAGAAACAGTGTGGCATCATTTTGATATTTCTAGTACCTACTGAACTAGGATAAAACTCTTCAAGAGGAACAATACCTCCGTATAAATTAGTTGAAACTTCTTTACCTTCTGTTACAGTTATGTCATCACCAGCACCTTTAATGTTTCTGATTAGTTTAACCTTTCTTTCCATTCCTTCAAAACCAATAGCTGTACCCTTAACAATACACTCAAGTAACATGTTAATCATCAACTCTTCGTAGTCATCCAACTCTTCTGCATACTCATATAGGTTAGTAAGGATGATACCTTTTCTCTGGTCTTCATCTCCTCTACCTGAGAATTGTGCAATAGGAAGAACACGAATGATTTTTCCTAGAATAGAAATAACTTTGTTTCGTGTGAATGGGTCATGGAATCGTGCTTGCCAATCTTCAATTCCTTCTCTTTCATCTATGTTAGTTGTGAAACGTCTAACACTATCATTAATGTAATCAATAAGATTACTACCATCTAAGTATTCAAAATTCGCATTTCTATTGTCTGCTGAGTTTCGAAACTTTCTAAACACAGAAGACACAACATCCATTTCTTTTTGAGATGGTTTCAATGGGTCAAATTCTCTGTCTTCTTCTTTAAGGACAGATACATTTTTTACATCTGACGCTTCTGTTGTTATTTGATTAGGCATTAGTTTTTATTCAAGGAGTAATTAGTTCTTATATTATAACATGTTATTGACAAAAATACAACAGTGTGTTACTTGACATACATTTGCTTATATGCGTTCTTAGCAGACTTAACAAACTCCTTATTTGTACGCATTAAATAGACTCTTGTTTTGATTCTATCAATAGAATCCCAATAGCCTTCAACATAGTTCTTAATCTTTCTAGTAAGCTCTGCATTGTCTTCAAACTCTTCCCAATACTTCTGGCTTTCAAACCGAGGGTCTAGGTCATCAATGTCATAACCATACTGTGGCATCTCTTTGTAAACCTCATGCAAGTAAGCATCATCATAGTACAGTCTGTAGAAGCCAAGCTTAATACGCTTAACTCTTATGTGTGAGCTTATCTTCTTAACATCTTTAAGGAATCTTTTAAACCATCTACTTCCTTCAATACTTATATTTGACACAGCCATATTAATATGATGTAATTCTTCTTTTGTTTCTTCTAAAGTCTCTCTCCTCTCTCTTAGGGAACTTATCAAATACTGTCCTTCTCATACCAACGTATTCATCTAAGCCAAGACATAGATACTCAAAGGCAGAACGATAGTGAGATGTGTAATCGTGTTTAGGGTCTGTTGAACGAACTTCTTCTACACCTTGGTTTTTAACCTTTGGATAAGAAGCGTTAAGCATACATACGTTGAAGTATTTAGTAGCATCATTAATGTTTAGTTCAATACCTTCACGGATTCTAGCTCTTGCAGAAGTCTTTCTTTTCTCAAACTCTTTCCAAGCATCTTTAAAGTTAATGTTTATACCATGTCTTTTAAGAACTGTCAAAACAGTATCGTTAGTAACTTGGTTACGGAATCTACCAGCAGGGTCTCCAAAGTGAGTTCCTCTCTTCCAATTTCTATGTGAGTGGATTATTTCTAAATCATTTTTTGTATATGAATAACCTTCTGATGGAGCAATACCTGTAACAAATGGTACAAAGAAATCAATGTTCTTTCCTGTGTTTCTATACGTGTCTATAATTCTAAGTTTTCCATCTTTAGGCTGTACCCAAATAATAGCTGTATCATCAGTCTTTCCAAAGTCCCAACCAACATAAAGAGGGAGGTTTTCATCATAAGGGAAATAACCATTAGTAACATTAGCTTCGTTCCAATCAGAATAAACTCTACCCTCTTGAGATTTGTTATATGAAATGTCTAGCTCCTGTGCAACTTCTTCTGGTGTTCGTCTGTTACATTCAAACTCATACCACTTCTGGTCTTTGAGTGGGTGTCTCTTCCAATGCAAAGTAAGGATGTCAATTCCTGTATCTCTAAGCATAGCATAGAAGTTATAACCTTTTGGTGTAGAGTTAGCAATACGACATGATGTTGAGTCACCAGCTGATTCCCAAGCATCCTTAGCATAATCCCAAGAACCTAACTCATCAAAAAGAATAACTGTCTTTCTAGTTCCTCGTCCGAAGTCAGGGTTCATTGTGTCTCCTACAATTAGATTTGTATTAGCAGGATTAACAATCTTCATCTGCGTTCGGTGTTTCTCTTTATTAAATCCTTTTGGTAGAATCCATCTAGGTAAACTATCAATAGCATAATCCATCATTCCAAAGAGTGAGTCTTTAGTTCTGTTGTCTACTAGTGCTTCTTTATATGAACCTACAAGAATGTTAATACCATCTTTAAAGTTCCAATACCAAATACTAACCCATACAAAAACTACCCATGAGATTCCCATGTCTCGTGACTTTTCTATTAGTCCATCTCGTCCATTATCAATGTGTTCAATAAGCCATTTGATAGCTTCCTTCTGATATTCAAATAGTATAAATGGAAAGTGGTGAGGAGCTGACTGTGGTCTAGGGTCAAATGTATATCCGAAGTTCTCAACAAAGAAAATACAGCCCTCTACTGGATTAGATGGTCTTGCACAAAGATTCCATGTCTTAGCTCGTGCTTCTGCACTTCGTTGACAAGCATCGTTTATTTGTAGACGTAGTATTAGTTTGTCTTGATATTCTTTAGAGTGCAGATAGTCTTGCACTAGAGTTTTACGTCTTTGAAACTCTTGTACTTCAATAGCTTGTTTCTGGTCTGTGGATTCTGGCATAAGTGTAGCGAACAGGGAATCGAACCCTACCTCCACCTTATGAGGGTGGCGTGCAGCCATTACACTTTATCGCTACTACAATTATATCATTGTATAACAATTATGTCAAACTTATTTTATTTGCTGAGGGGCTTGGATTCGAACCAAGATGAAAAGCTTCAAAGGCTTCTATCCTTCCAGTTAGATGACTCCTCAATATACCATCTGTGGGAATAGTAGGACTCGAACCTACAAGACCTTTCGGTCATGGCATTTTAAGTGCCACGCGTTTACCATTTCGCCATACTCCCATTCACTTGTCAAGACATTAGGAATCGAACCTAAATTTCACCCATCCAAAGGGCGGATAATACCACTATAAGATGTCCTGTTTGGAATAGAGCAGAGCCAACTTAAGGTTGCTTTCCTATTCGCTGTACCCCCACCATGAATCGAACATGGTTTAACGGCTTAGAAGTCCGAAGTTTTTCCATTAAACTATAGAGGTATTTGTGACCATGCAGGGAATCGAACCCTATTCTTTTGGTTGAAAACCAAACGTCCTAACCACTAGACGACACAGCCATCTTGTCAGCCATAAGCCTTCCGAGGGCTTACTGTCTCCTTCACAGGGAGAGATGCTTCTTTACATTAATGACTGGGCGGGACTAGGGAGAATCGAACTCCCACCGATAACTCGACAAGCTATCGTTCTAACCATTAAACTATAGTCCCTTCATAGTCACCCCAGGGGGATGACGCTCACAGGCAGAGGATATCTCATCCTCACTTACCTCTGTATCATACTCGATACAGAACCAGATATTGTGCACCAGAGAGGACTTGAACCTCTAAACCATTTAAGGCATTGGTTTCTAAAACCAACGTGTATACCATTCCACCACTTGTGCATATGAACCACTTGAGCCACATTCAGGACTTGAACCTGAATTACCTGATTACAAAACAGGCGTTCTACCAATTGAACTAATATGACAATAGTAACGGAGGTGTATAGGAAGCTTGTCCCGAAGAACTAGCATCACCCCTTTGCATCCCATTGTGTAAGCAATGTAGTTGGATACTTTCAGGCGACAAAAACTTCAGTTATATTCCATCGCCATACAAATATAACCTAGCCAGATATGACGCTTACTCGTTTCACTGGCTTATGCGAATCCTCAAGGAATCGAACCTTGCTAAAGAGTTTTGGAGACTCTTGTGTTCCCAGAACTAGACCCAGCAGGATATGAAGTACCAAGGGCATAACTTCCCTATAGCCTTTTTCGTATCCGCATGTATCCAATACTTATGTGCACAGTAAGTGGACATCCTGTTGTATCATCCTCATTCTTTGCAAAGATTCGGAAAGGGAGCGTCCTCCATACAACATTGCATCCAGGGTAGGATTCGAACCTACAACCCTCTCCTTAACAGGGAGACGCTCTACCATTGAGCTACCTAGATATATACTTCATTAACCTAATAGTGTAACAACTACATTCTTCACAAACAAATTCAAACGCTTTACTACCTTGAGGAATTTCTCCAAATAGTTCGTGATGACCATAAAAAGAATTTCCTGTTGGTTGCCAATTATGATAATGGATTCCTTGCATATGTTTGTTGTTTATTATTTTTAATTACCAACCTTACTGACAACTATCACAAACCATTCCCTCCATTGGGTCTTCTATAACTATTCTATCCCCTTTGTTTGGTAATGAACTTGTTATCGTTCTTTGTAAACCATCTAAAGATTCAGGACTTAGAACTACAGCATCTCGAATGTTATTAACTATCTGTTTCTGCCCTTCCTTTATACTAACACCTTTATCAAGAAATGCAAGGAAGTTATCCACATCTGGTATCATTCCTTTCTTATCAGTAATGACTTTAAACAACAGCCAGTCACTTAATGATTTCCTTATTTGTTCTTTTGTGTAAGTATTATTCATAAGGTCTATTATAGCAATAAACGTATTACAAGTCAACTAACTTATCCACACCATCTCTACTTACTTCTTCTTATTTGTTCTATCCTTATCTAACTGATTCGCTTCTCGTGAACGTAGGACTGCTTGGAGAGCATCCTCTGGTGACATATCTTTATCCACCTTTGCTAATACCGCTATATTCTCAGTTGCTTCACCCTGAATGATTTGTGCCTTATCAAATAAGATTCCGAATACCTGTGCAAGAGAAGAAATGTTAACTTCATCTAATCTCTTCTTTGATGAGCCTATTCTATCTAACTTACTGTTTAGTAGTGAGAAAGCTTTCTTCCTTCCCTGTACAAGAATATCTTTAAAGTCTTGATTAAGTAACCCTTCGTTCTTCTCCGCTAGTGTCGGAGTGTCTGTCGGCTTCCTTACTGATACACTTCTGGTTTGCATTATCCCTTTAACGAACTCTACAACATCAGGAGATATAGGATACTTCTCAGGCTCTTGGCTTATCTGCCGATAGATTTTATACACAGCATTCTTAACAGCTGTCGTATCCTTATAGTGCTTATCAAAGCCAAACTCTAAACCAGTCTCAACTATTGATTTTGAGCCTAGCATTCTGAATATGTCGCATTTTTTTTCTGGGGTTAATACCATTTGTTTATATTATACCATATAAACTGTCATACGTCTATACTGATAGTGTTAACTGTCTATATATACTATTGGTTAATTATGTATTACATATATAATAGTTTATAATATATAAAATTTTCTATGGGAGTAGATAATTAGATTTTCAGCCACGGGGGGACGTACCCCCACCCATTATTCTTAGCCTTTTTAAATGTCGCACAATCTATAATTGCCGACACGATTGGAAGATATGGCTATAAATAAGGATATATTAAGGGGATAGTTGACAACTATTGCACACAAACCGACATTATCAACCGCTAGCTATATACATTTGTGTATAGTTATGGTGTAACTATGTGATTATAACACACCGGCAACTACTTGTATATATCTTTTGTGTGAGTGTCGCGACATAGGATTACATAGCTACACCCCTATTGCTACTCATGTAAACCTATGGTATTAGCCTATGTTATCTACTATCACTATATGCTATTGGTTATTACTATTAGTTATATACATTCTTTTTATATTCCTATATGTGTATCTATGTATTATTTATATAGGTTTTTTTCCTATATCTTGGCGTCGATTTTTTCATGTTGAATAGTGTTATATCCTGTTTTAATCATGTATACAGTTGCTTTGTAATGAGGGTGTGGATAACTCAATAGCAATATATCAAAATGGTGTATAATAAAAGAGTAAGTTAAATTATTAAACAATAGTACAAAACACATGACACCATCACAAATAAAAGCAACATCAAGATATACAAGCGATATCAACAAAGCAAAAGCTAAAGAGTTTAAACTAATAGTAACAATGGTATTAGTCGAAGTATCAATCATAGCGTCATACATAATCAATATGTATCAATACAATGGCACAATATAACATTATACAACGATTAATATTTCGCGGTAAATTGAAAGCAACACGATTGAAGGATACAGTGTCATACATGCTACTAGAAGGTATTGAATACGCTTTAATTGATAATCGTATTAATCAGGCGGATGTAGAATTTTTAAAAAACTATGTAGAGTAAAACAATGAAAAAAACAACAAAAACAGAAACAAAAAAGCCAATCTTAAACAAAGAACAATTAGATGCACTAAAAAATCATATTGATGAAAAGCTACGTTTAAGATGTATCAACGTGGAGACAAAGATAGAACTAATAGAAACAGCGAACGCCTGGAAAATAGATATCACGTCAACATCATTCAACACTGTACCTGTTATACATTCACCTATAACTATTGGCGTATTTGGTAGTAGTGTAAAACCTGGTATACATGAATATATAACAACTGTTGATGATAAACGAGTAGTAAAAGAAAATAATGAATTAATATTCATATATCTTGATATTGTAGCGGTATATAAGGGTAATTGTGAAAGGTTATTCACTGTACAGGGTGCATTTAATCCCAATCATAGATTTATTGAATTTTTCCCAAATGTAGAGAGAAAAATAGACCCAAGATATTAACACATAAAAACAATGAGAAAAACTAAAAAATGCTCCGATGTTTGCTGTATCAACAATAATAGAACTATGGAAGGTGTTTGCGATGATTGTAAACAAATTCAGGATAACCAGGATGAGAAAGACTTTCCAAAAACAACAGCGACAAAGCAAGATATAGATGATGCAATAGAACGCTTCACAATGCTATCAAAAGGAATAGGACATGAAAGCTGGTGGTATTCTAATCGAACAAGTAAAGATTGTATTAATGTTAAGATATACGACAAACAAAAAGGTGATGTTAAGGAATTATTAAGTGAATCAGAAAAGAAAGCTATCGAATTGCTAGATATTAATGTAGATGAATTTGTAAGTAAAGAATGGTATTCACAACTTGAATTTGCAAGAGATAATCTCAATGATGATAGAAAATACAATGATTATTACCCTCACGTTCTAGGTTTTGAATTCATAGGACACCAGGGCGGTTGGCTTTGTGTTCAATATGATTTTACTAGTTATGTTGAAAGATTAGAAGATATTAAAAACTCTGAAAAATTCACAAAAAAGCTACAAATTGAAGCATACGAGATTATTAAAAGTACTGAAGCAATAGTTACTGAGACTGAAAAAAAGATAATTGAGCATAAAAATAGACTAGTAACATATTTATCAAGTATACATTTTATAAGTGATTGTCATGAGCAATTAAAGGAACTTATAGAATCAAAGAAAGCTACACTGTTGGAAAAAGCGGAACTGTTGAAATAGATTTGAATATCCATATATACCATTATTTTATATAGTGGTATACATTGGGTACTTTAAAATGTTGGTCAAAGTACCCTGAACCTTTACAAATTAATATATAAAAGAGATGAAAAAAGTTTACATTAAAAGAAACGACTTATTTAGAGATTTAAACTTGGTTATGTGTAACAACGTGACGGAGGTTGATGAATCATTTATAGATAATAACCTTGAGCTATTCTATTATGATTGCGAGGATTGCGGCGGTGTTGGCGAAATAGAAGGAAAGGCTTGTAGTGGTTGTAGTGGTGAAGGTAGACATGATAGCGAAGTATACCAGTATTTTTTATGTAGACCTGGAGAATATGAAATAGAACGATTAAAAGAGTATGGCGTGAATCTTGGATATAGTGAAAAACTTGATTTACACGTATTGCCTATATATGACTTCGGGACATCGTGGAGCATGTTCTCTTATTCAAAAGAGGTAGAGGATGATTATACATTATCACATAATGAGACATTAACACGTACAACACATTACTAACATGAAACTATACGCAACTACAACAAGTGAAAGAGCTAGTAAGGGTCAAGGAGGTAATAAACTATTAGATATTGATGTGATAGCAGGAGGAAACAGAGCCAAGGTACTATCAATAAGTTTCAAAGCGGATAGTAGTATCGATAAATACTGTATAAATGTAACAAGTGTTAGTGGTGAAATTTGGCTAATACGTCAACTTAAAAACCAATTAATACAATATGAGAAAGATTACTATATGGGACTAATAATAAACGGGGGAAGGTAACACAAAAAAAGCAAAAAGCCGATTATAAAAAGGCAAAAAGCTAACTATAAAATATTATGGTTGGCTTTTTTGTTTATCAATATATACCTATAAAACCTATATTTATAGCCAATCACCAAAAAAGAGAGGTCACAGAATCGTTTTTAAAATGAGCACATATATATTACAACATACAAATATAAAAATGTACAGGTATAATAACACACAAATTATACATGTCAAATAGTATGCACAAACGGATGAGAAAACCAATTCACTCTACAATGGTCGCGGATACCGAAATTTTTTTAAACATTACATTTTAACATAAGCGATTCACCGAATCTTCACCGAACTAGCCAAAACCAAAAGTTATCCACACCCTCATGCAATACAACATTGACATGGGGGTTTTTATTTGCTATGTTAAATGGGTGGCGTGAGTCACAACAGTAACGTAAGGTTTGCGTAGTGGTGATATTAATATTTAATATTAGACACTGATTCTGGCGAACCTGTGTTTATATCACCATTATGTAAACCATATGTTACTTATTAATCAATAATAAATACAAATGTCACTAATAACAAAAACACATCATGGTATGCGAGTAGTTATGATATCATCGGTTGATAACAGTGAGGAGTTTAAGGAATTTTTAGAGACTTGCACTTGTCCTGTATTGATGGGGGAAACCAATCCTTATGACTGGGCTTACGAATACGATTATTTAGAGTTTATTAAGATTAAACCATTTGAATAGTATGAACGAAATAAAAATTAGAATTTGGAATAAGTCGGTAGAACATATGACTTATTGGGATATTGAACAGATGATGTCTACCAAGAATATGGATTGGTCAAAAATGCAAGATTGCGTAGTAATGCAATACACAGGACTCAAAGATAAAAACGGAGTAGAGATTTATGAAGGGGATATTGTAATCGTAAGAATACCAGAAGCCTATGGTGGTCAAGATGATGAAGACGGAGAATCACAGTATTTGTGTACTCAGGTAGTAAAAAGAAGTAAGCATTCTGGAGGTTATTATACAATTGAAGATACTGGTGAATATTGCCCCGCATTAGGTTCAGAAGAAGTTGAAGTCAAAATTATAGGAAATATTTATCAAAACCCTAAACTATTAAAATAATGACAAAATACGACATAATGTTTCTATTAGCTATACTAGGACTATTCCTAGGATTTATGACAGCATTCGTTATAGATAACAGATTTAGGAATACAGCTCCTTGCGAAAAGTTTAGCGGATACAATGCACTAAATGTTCCAGCAAGATGTTTTAATAATTTTAACAAGTAAAACAAATGCAAGACCATTTAATCATTCAACTTACAAACAATAACAACGTAATCATAGAAGCCTATGGTGATGTAGAGGATTGTCCAAAAGTATTTAACAGCTTTATAATTGAGACACAGAAATATACAGTTGTCCAATTAGAACAGTATTCAAAACTAAAGATTAATATTATTTGTAGAACAGATAGTATTAAGACTAGGATTCCAGATGATGTAGTAAGATTTAGTAACCTATGGGATGCTCCCATTTATATTAACTTTAATAGATAATTAAATAATTATGTACACACCAGGTATTATTGAAATAATATTAGCATTAGTTTCGGTAATTGGATTGTGTAGTTTTATCGAATTATTTATTCAATTAAAAATTAAACTAAACGAACATGACAAACATTGAAAAGTGGGAGGAATTATTTAACAAGGAATATGAGGGTCAATATAATGATTTTTCTACATTTTGCTGTAATGGCGAATATTGTATGAAAAATTGTGGAAAGACTTTAGCTGAGGAACTCAAATCCCTCATCAGAACCCTCCTCCAAACAGAACAAACCCGTATAGCAGAGGAGGTGGAGAAGACATCAATCGAGTGGGAAGATTCTAAAGACGAACTCTATACATATTTTGGAAAGTGCAGTTGTGGTGAAACTTCTGTGATAGTAGGTTCTAAATACTGTTACGGTTGTGGGAAGTTAATTAAAAATCCACTTAGAAGTAGCGAAGTATTATCAATAATAAAACAAGGGAAACACAAACCGACACCCATATCAGACCTACAAATGGATTTAGAGGATGAAGCTTACCACGCAAAGATAGATGATGAATTATCATTTAATAGATAAAATATGACTAACCTACAAACTTTGAGAGAACAGGAATTAGCAGAAAATATAGCTGACATACTTAATATACTCGCATATCAAGCTGTAATTACTTCACAAGGGACAAATTATACTGGTGAAAAAGACTGGGCTTTAAACAAGATATTAAATTTAATTGCCGAACAACAAGAGAAGTTTCTAAGAGCAGGTCAACAGGATATGTTGGAGAGGGTGAGGGACGTGATAAAAAGAAACAAAGAAATAGAAAACTGGTCACATAGTGTCGGCAGTCATAGCGATGACAGAGGTGGTGATAGCGATATTGAATGTACTTGTAGAGAAAAGGAAGTGAGATACAAGATAGAAGCACTTGATAGTTTATTAAAAGCCTTAGATAACCTAATAAAATAAAAACATATGGAAAAGAACGTACAATGGATAGTAGAAAATTGGGATAAGATTCCTGATACATTTAAACAAGATATTCGTAAAAGGTATTCTGACTTTAAAATGAATAACTTACCAGATTTAGAGTCAGAAGAACACACTGTCGTTTTACTATTAGACAGACAAAAACCATCAGTTGCACAATCTTGGGACTTTAGTGAAGAGAGAATTGGTGTTAACAAGAATGGTAAAATCATATGGGGATTCGATAGTGGATGTTCATGTCCTTCACCTTGGGTTGACAACTATCCAACATGTTACTCAGTTGATAAGACATATAAACAATTCACATTAAATGCTAAGGGTTTTGATGAAGATTGGGAGAAAGCTTGTACAGAAAAATTAGAAGCAATTAAAAACTCAATTAATGAAAGCACTACTTAAACAACTAGGTAAGAGAGGAATTATATACTATCCTTTCTTCGCAAAAATAACAGGAAGTGTAAAATCAGCAGTTTTACTTTCTCACATAATCTATTGGTGGGAAGCGGTGGGGCAACGTCCATTCTATAAAACAAATGAAGAGTTCTGTCAAGAGATTGGAATGAATATTAATGAGTTCAAAGCAGCTAAAACTATGCTACAGAATTTGACGTTTGTCAAAATGTATGTTGAAGGAGTACCACCAAAAAGTTACTATCATATAGACCTTGCTCAGGCTGAAAATCAGCTAATTCAATTGGCTGGTAATCAACCAATCAATAAGTCTAATGTAAGCCTAACGTCAGGTTTAGAATCAACTTCTATACTATATACAAAGAATACCAAAGATATAACATCATCTTCTACCGAAGACGAAATTCCTATTCAAAAAGAAAACAAAAAGGAAGAAAAACATATTCTTGAAAAGGAAAAAGTTACTGATGATTTGGATAGACTTCCTGAAACTTTTGGTTCGACTCCATTAAAAAGATTAGTTAAAATTTATTCTCTGATTTGGAAAGATAAATACGGCTTCTACCCAACTATCACAAAATGGGGTCAGTTAGGTAAACAGTTCAAACTGTTGATAAGTACCTTTACAGAATATCAATTATCGGCTATAATAGTATTACACTTCGATTGGAAAGGAGCTAATGGGGATTCTGACTTTATCCATAAGCGATTGTCTGAAAAATGTTTTCCTCTTGAATGGGTTCAACCTGCTGTTAACGAATATGTAGCATACTTGAAGAACTCAATAGGATTAAACTTTGATGACAAGAAAGAAGTAAAAAGTTATGTAGTTAAAATTATTAAACCATTAATCAATAAAAATTAAAATAAAAATGTTTAAATCAAAAAAGAAAGTTACAAAAGAGTCAGTGAAAGAAGTTTCAACTATTAAAAATGTTCCAGTCGTAGAAACTATTAAGCGACAGTATGAAAATTATACTTTTAACGTAAAGATTGATTACAAGAATGGACGTATTTCAATCGTAGATGATTATGGTCAGCCATCAGTATTCCAGTTTGCAAACCGAGGAATCGAATACATGGCAGGATGGAAAGAAATTCTTTCAAATCTATCAGAGCTAACATCATTTGCAGAAGCTAAACTAAAAGCTTATCAAGATGAAGTAAAAGCAGAGCATGATAAACATATTGCAAAAGCTTTTGAGATGAGAAACGAGATGTTGGGTGCAATGTTTGGACTAAAATAAATAAAAGAAAAAGGTCGAGTTCTTAAAAATAATATAAACAAAATTAATGAAATCAACAATACCATTTTCTGAAAGAGTTAAATCTCTACAGAGTCAGGTTGGTTCGGTTTATGTTAAACCATCTGTTGAAAAGCTAGAACAATTCCAAAAGAATTTAGCAGAGGATGTTAGAGCAAGTGATTACCTAGAAGTAACACGAGGTCTTTCAAAAGCAACTATTAAAAAGTTTCAGTTAGGTTACGATAAAGAAAAGGATGCGATTGCTATACCAGTATTCAAGCGAGGGGAACTCATAAACATTCGATACCGATTGTTAGAACCAGGTGATAAACCAAAGTATACACAAGAAAAAGGTTGTGAAGTTTGGATTTATAACGAGGAAGGAATACAAGAAGGTTTAGCAAAAGGTCATGTGTTTATTGTTGAGGGAGAGTTTGACCTAATGAGTACATGGCAAGCTGGAATTAAAGCTGTCATTTCACCAGCATCAGGAAAAGATAGTTATGGAGTTTGGTTAGAACTAATTGAGAACATTCCTAGGGTTCTGATTGCTTATGATAACGATAAGCCAGGCAAAGAAACAGCTATGAAAATGGCTGAAAGAATTGGTATAGAAAAGTGTAAGGAAATTATTTATCCTCACGATTGTAAAGATGCAAACGAGTACTTTAAAAAGAAAACAATAGACGACTTTAAAGTTTTAGTTAAGGAAGCAAAGCCTTTCTACAACTATCAGTTTAAAGGGGTAGCTGATGTAATCAATGATTTGCGATTCAAAAAAGGAGAGCATATTATGCTACAACATTTACCAGAAGTCAAGATACCAGAAGATTATCTAATTGTTATATCAGGTCAGACCAACACTGGTAAAACATCAATGGTTATGAATCTTGTATCAGAGTTTGTTGATAAAAATATTCCAACATTAGTTCTACCATTTGAGCGAGGGTCACAGGTTGTAGGTACTAGATTCTTGCAAGTTAAATATAACTACACAGAAGACGACTTCAATGACCTAGATGTGTTTGAATGGGAAAAGTTAACTAAGGAATGTTTAGACCTACCTTTGTACTTTGCAATGCCGACTAAGGATGAGACAATAGATTTAATCATCAAGTCAAAGAGAATCTTTAATACTAAAGTTGTTGTAATAGACCACTTAGATTATATGATTCGTTCTACTCAAAACAAGGAAGCGGAAATTGGAAACACTCTACAAGCTCTTAAACGAGTAGCAGAAGAACATAAGATAATTATGATTGTGATTACTCACACTAGAAAGATTGAACAAGCAGGTTCTACTAAAAAGAGTAAACCTAATCTTGATGACCTAAAGGGAAGTTCATCACTATCGCAAGACCCAGAGTGTGTTGCAATGCTATCAAGTCCAGGTGATGGAATGTTGGAAGTAAACATTCTAAAAAATAAAGGTAAGATGGTTAACAGAACATTTGCCTTTAATAAAGAAACTGGAAACATGGGTAAGGAAGTTGACCAAGCGACCATACAAAAGGATACGGAAGATTGGGGTGAATTTAGTTCTGTAATAAAACGATAATGACTAAAGATGAAATCGAAATCATAAGACAGATACCGATTCATACGTTCATTAACATAAAAAACATCGGTAGAAAGCAAAGTATTAAATGTCCTTTTCACAATGAGAAAACACCATCGTGTGTAATCTATCCTGATAATAGTTTCCATTGTTTCGGGTGTGGTGCTCATGGAAAGGGGGCTATTGACTTCTTTGTAAAGATGGGTTATAGCTTTAGTGAAACTATTGAACAGTTAAAAGGTTACCTGTAGAACTGTTGATAACTAAGTTGCATTATTAAGTAAATTGTGATACAATAAACACATGAAAAATA
>ERZ869921.111-NODE-111-length-48137-cov-21.561478_pt1 | contig 48137 bp, 71 predicted proteins | sample MGYA00579310_ERZ869921 | MGnify/ENA primary metagenome ERZ869921 (study PRJEB32216, sample SAMN09231816) | wastewater metagenome | place: USA: Maryland | collected 2016-06-21 | study: EMG produced TPA metagenomics assembly of the PRJNA472060 data set (Reclaimed...
TTCATTTTTTTCAATCAATTCGCTTTTAGAGCGATCATTTAATAATTGAACGAAATTCTCAACTGCGCTCAATAATGTTGTTTCTTGTTTCATCGTGTTATGTGTTTTTAAGGCGCCCGAAGGCGCCGGGTGAATGATTAGAAAATTAATACTTCAACTTTTATTACTTCGCCAAATGTGTTTGGATATGTTATGTTCCAAATTTGTTTTGCCCATATTAAAAGGATATTAGGATTAACATTGCTTATTTCTTGCCAAATTTTAGTTCTTTCTTTGCTTAATTCAACAGTCATAGTAGATGGTAAACTCATCACTGAAAAGTTTTCATTCACTTCATTGTGCGAAATAGTCATTTTAATTTTTAAATTTTTCATGATCGTGTGTTTTTTAGTGTTATGCCTTATTGCATATACAAATATAGACTAATTATTTTAATGTGCAAAATAAACCACAAAAAAAATGAAAATATTTTCAAAATCTGCGTTTCGTGCATAATTTCGCACATTTTTAAGCAAAAAAAATACGGCAATTTATGCCGTATTGATCAAAATAATGATTTTTCGCTATGATTCAGGTGCTAATTCACCTGCTTGATCCTGATTCCTGCCATTATCCGGCAAATATATTTGAACGCCTTCAGGCTTTTTCTGTTCATTATCAGCAGCAAAATATCCGGTGTGCTTTCCTAATGCCTCGAGTGCACCAATTTTATCATACAATGTTATTTTAACACCATACCTAGTAGGTTCAATTGATTTGATAGCAAAACGTAAATTCTTAGGGAAATCCTTCAATGATTTTAATTCAAAGGATTTGACTTTGCCTTCTTTATTTGTTTTTACACTTGTTTTGTCTAATGATTCCTCGATCACCTCAAACAATTCAGTGATGTCTGAGAATGCTATTTTAGCAAATTCTTCTGTGATCCTTTCATGTGTAATTTTTGCCTCATCTTTTCGAAGGCTTAATAAATAGTCTAGATATTTCTCAATCTTAGCATTTCTTAGAAGCTTTGATCCATGAACATAAGCAGCATTGTCTGAGTAATTATAACCTGCTTTTTTTATGGCTTGTCCGGCATTGCATCCATTCAAATAATGCTTACAAAATTCACGTTGTTTAAGGTTCAAACCAAATTCATCTAGCTCCTCTTTGTTAGATTTTTTTATTGTTTTTGCCATGTCTCTGTTTTATTTAATACTAAATCAAAGGTATTAATTAATTTTTGCATAATTGGTAATTTCATTGTTCGTTCAGCCTTCTCATGTTTATTTAATGTTGTATCAAACGATCTACTAATTGGCATACCATTAATCACCATAGGTTTTGGATCATTATCAGGCAATAAAAGGCTATTTAAGTCAGGCATTTCATAATGTTCCGGGCATTTAAAATTTATGAGCATATCACAAAGATCGGACGAATCATCGATCTCAGGATGAGGATCAAAAAAAGAAACATTACAACCAACGTTAATTAATTTTTTGGCTGCTGAAATGTAATCGGGTTGTAATTCGCCATCGATGGCAGGAATTAATTGCCCTTTCTCATTTCGTTTTTTGCGCATAGGTAATACGCCCCAAGTCATTCGAGCATGTGCTGAGAAATCAGGAACTAACATAACGTTCAATCCTGCGAGAGATCGAATCTTCTCATCTGTGAGGCCATTAGCGCCTGAGCATGCCATCCATATAGCGGGCTTATTGTTCATACGAGGTAAATACATCGATGATACGAGGGCTGTTTTTTCTGATTCCACAATACAAACGATGAAGTCATTAGGGGCAGTAAATAAAAGATGTTCACCAAATAAGCAAGGTTTATAGTCATCTGATTGCTTAAACAATTTAAAAGGATCAATAGACTTTATTCGATGTCCTGTAAGATCATAATGAATCTTTGTTCCTGTTCGGATACGTTGAAATTTATCGATTTGCCAAAAAATAGTACCGGAATTTTTCGCAGTTCCTACGCAATACCTGAAGAAGCTTTCATATAAAAGTTTTAACGGTGCTAATTTACGCAGGTAGATGAATAAATTATTTTGATCGTAAAGGGTCAATGTTTTTACTAAGATCTCCTTTTGCACGAAATTTATTTTTTCGATTGGCGCAGGTTGGAAGGTATCATTTTTAGACTTACGACTCAATTCGTTTTGTGTTTTCAATTCCTCGAATGGAGATTGATAGTAACCACAATGTTCTTCTCTATCACATCTGCCAAATTTGATATCTAGATAATCGTTTGTTTCAAAATTGAAAAATCGTACAAATCGCTTTTTGCCACATGCCGGGCAATCGAATTTTTTTGCCGTATGTGATCCAATGGATTTATCGAGTTGTATGCTGCTATTTTTCATTTTAATCAAAAAACAGGACTTTAAAAACTATATATATACTACGTATATATATGTAGTATTATTAAAGTTAACTTTAAAAACTATAACTTTACTTAAAGTCGTTGATTATCAAGTCTTTATAGAAATGCAAAAATTTACTTAAAGTTCCTGATAATCAACGCTTTATAAAATTGATTATTTTGCTGGATTAATCGATTTGATTATCGGCTCATGCGCTGTTTTAGCATCAAATCCTGTGCCTGATTTTTCAGGTTTAGGTTCAGATGGCGCAATGCTATCTAATGTAATTGGACATAAGATAGGAATGTTTTTTACGATCAATTTTAAGTGATCCTCAGCGTTACGAGGTGGCGGAATAACATCGCCATTCTTATCGACTAATTGAGGCCATTCTGTTTCAGGTCGAGTAAGTAAATGCTTTACCTGTGCCTCGATTTGCGCCTCTGTAGGATCAACAAACATGTATTTAGTAGTCTTATACATTTCGATGTTTAATTGAATTACAGCCTGAGGTACAAATCCCGGGATCGATGTATTTAATTTCAATTTTTGACCATCGATAGTAATCGTTTCCAATACCTCGCCATCACGTGAATTCCATACATGGATAAATTGCCCTGTGCCTTCGCCTTGCTCATCAAGCATTTCAAATGGCAGGATACAATAACCTAGCGGGTGTTTAATGAAAGGATCAGATACCTGTAAATTGATAGGGGGAGGCCCTTGTTGACCACTTACTACCATCACATAGATTTTTTTCGTTTGTGATAATTCAGCGATTTCTTCATCTGTCAACTCCCAACATGATGTAAACATACCATTTTGAGCATGTGCTGCCATTGGTTGTACGTTGGGATCGTTTTCGCCCTGTGGGCCGACTAATTTCACATTAGCCTGTGGAAAGTTAATTGGTTTCATGATTGCTTGATTTTAATTTATTAATGAAATTTAATTTATAAATGAGGATATAATACCATAATAATCCGCCAAGGATTTTAACGGCGATTTGCCACGATGTAACAGCCCATACTATGGAGTTGAATGCTATCATCTGAAATATGATCGAATCGACTATGAGCGCTATAATGTCCGATCCGTTCACTTTTATTAATGGTATTTGTTTAATAGAGAATTGATAAAATAATGATCCTGCAAGAGAGGCAATAGCAAAACCTGTGACTGATCCTAATGCAATGTTTTTAGCATCATGATTCACGATGTACGTAGCAATAGCGCCTAATGTGATGATGCCAAATAACAGGTAGTATAATTTTTTACCTCGATATAATTCGTGTATGTAACATCGAATAATAAAGTCAAAAGGAATAAAAACAAATGATGTGATTAAAACGCCCCAGCGACCTAACCAATGCACTAATAAATTTCCTAACGTTATGCTAATTAGGAATAATGCAAATGTGATGATAATTTTATTTTTCATTTTCATTTTGTGTTAATGGTAAAACATTCATTTTTGGTGGTTCAATAATACCTAATTGTTTGCATTGTTCAATATAATTATGAACGCCATCCCAACCAAAATCAATGAAGGTTTGTTCTAATTCCTTTTCATGATTGACAGGTAAGGGTTGAGTTTGCAAATAATATTTTGATTCAGACAATCTAATACCTTTCTCATCAACAGCATTAGGATTTTCTGCTAATACCGCTGATCCTTTAACCCGGATTTTTTGTGATCGTTTTTTGTGAGTTAGAGGTGGCAATCCTTTTGCCATGCGTCTAATTTCTTTTTTGATTGTTTTCGTTAATACGTGCTTTTTCATATAATTTATTTTTAAAATGGTGCATCATCATCAGATGGTAAATTCAATGATGAGAAATCAGGTTCATCAAATTGCATAGATTTATTTGTACGTTTAAATAAACCTGCTTGTGATGAAATAAGTCCGCTCTCAATCAAATGATTTAAATAACCATCTTTCGATTCAATTTTAGTTGATCCTACGCCGTAAATCAATTTCATTTTATTTACTATCTCTTCACGATTTAAAACGTCTGATTCATTAAATATAATAGATATATTTTCTCTATGGGTGTTCATAGGAATATCGCTTGGCATGGGTTTAGGTTTGCGCCCGTTGTTATTATTCATCTCTGAAACGGTTTCAGATTGTACTCCCATTTCAAAGGCATTAATATCGACTAATGTATTTCGTTCATGTAATAATGTTTGAGTGTTAAATTCGAGTTCAATAGCATTATTGAAATATTTTTTACTCATTAAATTCGCTTTCACTACGTGCAAATAATTACGATAACGAAGGCCATCAGGTGATAATGATTTAGGATCATGTGAAAGGGCTAGGATCGTTCTAGGTTTCTGCGTAATTGCGCCGGCGCCTTGTGAATCACCTTTTTCAACAAATAATTTGCCTTCCTTTTGTTTAGTAACAATTTTTGTTTTAGCGGCATGATGTATTAACATTAATGTAACATGATAGGTGTTGACCATCTTTTGCGCCCATGATAATAATTTACGTGCATGAGAGTTCGAATTAATTTCTCCATCAATGAATGTAAATAAATCGGATAGCGCATCAATTACAATTAAATCATATTTGTTAATACGTAAATTCTTTTCAATTTCATTTTTGAATCCTTCAAACTCATCAAAATTTGATCCTTCAACAAAATCAATATTTATTTCATCAGGTTGAATGTTTGATTTTAAATTAGTAATTTGTTTTACTATTGCTTTGGTAAATTTCTCACGTGAATCCTCAGTGGCTACGATCATACAACGTTTATTAGGTGCGTATAAATCAATGCCCATAAAATGCGAATGACCAAGAGCAATTGATAAAGTAAGCTGAGTCATGATCTGAGTTTTACCAATTCCATCTTCCCCAATGATAATAGCAACAGCATTAGCAGGTATTAAATCAGGCAAAAGAAAACGCTGTTCTACGTCTTTGTTTTGCCATAACTCTTTGAATGAATAAGTATTTTTTTCCTCAGGTGATGGCGCAATCTCCCCGATGTTGCCAATCATCTGATTTTTCAGGCTATCAATATATTCCGGTGTTAGTTCGTCCATTATCCTAATTGTAAGGGGTGTTAAATAACGTTAAAAAAAATTAATTAAACAATGTTTGTGGATAATTGCGCCTTTACATAATCATCTAGTTGAGATTTATTTTTCTGATAGTATTCATTTTTGATCTTGTAAAAATGCCCTTTTGTCAAACCTTCGTTTGAAACTGCCTTCACATAATTTTCAAATACATTGTGAGGTATTGCCTGGTTTATCGATTGTGATTTTTGCATTTGCTCAATAGTATCATTAATTTTTTTCACTAAAACATTGTATAGGTAATTCCATATTTCATCTACGATCAAAATATTTTCCTTTGAACAAAATTTCATATACTCAGTCAATGATGTAATGCCGGGCCGATTAATTTTTGGTAGCCTTTTATGAATAGAATAAATACGATCAAATTCTTTTATAGATTTTATATTGATAACTTTTTTTCTTATTTCATTCGTTACCTCAATTAATTTCATGCCTTCAATCTCTTTGGGTTGATTAGTACGAATTTTTTTGCCATTTGAATCTTCAGCAACATATACTAATATTTCAATTTGATCCTCATCAATCAATTTTGATTTCTTATCAGCGTTTTTCTTGCCTTTGAAATAATATTCCCAATCATGATCGTAATCAGGAAAATTATGATCAATGAACGCACCAACACAATCCAAAACAATGCAATTAGGTTTTGATGATTCAGCAATTAATTTCAATCGTTCATCTTTATCATTAACACCTGAAATCAATCCGTCTAATATACGTGTACCTCTGCCTATCATTTGCAAAAATAATGATAACGATTTAGTAGGGCGTGCTAACAAAATAAATTCACAATTAGGAAAGTCTGAACCTTCAGTAAGGATTCCAATATTTACAATTATATCAATTAATCCTGATCTGAAATCATCTACTATTTTTTGCCTTTCAAGTGTTGGCGTATTAGCATCTAAATGAACAGCATTAACATTTATTGATTTAAATTGATCCACTATATCTTTTGAATGCTTTACATTAATAGCAAAACAAATGCCTTTTTTACCTTTTGCATGTTCTAAATATGATTCCACTATAGGCACCATTTTCATTGCATCATATGACTCCTCTTCATTATAATCACCTTTTGTTAAATGCACATTAGATAAGTCAGGCAATGCTGCTATAAAATATCTTATTGGCACTAAATAACCATTATCAATTAATTTACGTAATGTAGCATTTACAATTAATTTAGTTTGCTTTCCGGGTATTAAATTTTCAAATCCTTCACCTGATAAACGATAAGGAGTTGCTGATACTAATAATACTTTAGCATCAGGATATTTTAATAAAAGCTTACTATATGAATTAGTGTTAGTAGCGTGATGTCCTTCATCAATTACGATCAAATCAGCAGGAGGTAATTTTTCACGTCTTACAATTGTTTGAATAGAGCAAACCTGTGCCGGCAAATCATAATTTGTTTTCTGTGCGCCTTGAATAACACCCGCCATGATTTTGTTTTTATATAACGTTTTACATGCTTGTGTTATTAATTCTTCTCTATGTGCTATCAACATAACACGCTTACCCTGTTTCAAAAATTGTTTGATGATCTCAACAAATGTTACTGTTTTACCTCCACCTGTAGCTAAAACAAAAAACAATATGTCTGTTTCTGTCCACCCGTAGAAAATATCTTGTATGCCCTTGAATTGATAATCACGAGGTATTATAGCATTTTTATTTTCGATCATTTTTAATTTTCTTTAACATGTTAGTAATTCTTTTCATCTCTTCCGGGCGTAATGAAAACACATCATCTAATATTTCATGCCATGGTGTGATACCTTCATCAATGAATTGCATATAATCACCATTTTTTTTGATTAGTTTATTTCGTGGATCATTTACCTTTTTAATTGCTTTTATAGCATCATTCATTTTATTGATAGGATATGAATAATTTTTAGCATCGATCTTTTTCATATCCCCAATTGAACAATCCATATAATTTATAAGTAATTCTCCTAATGTAAAAACAGCAATGGCATTTTCATACATTATATTTAATTTTTCATCATTCATCTTTTTTTAGAATTGATTTTATGAATTAATGTATTAAAACGTACATTGAAAAACAACTCTGCTTGATCAGCATTTAAATATTCATTAATTAAATGATCGTATCCTAAATAAAAAGTCATGTATTCTAATTTCAATATGTAATTATCATACGGCTTTATTTTAGGCATTAATGAAATATTCATTTCGAATTTTTCAAATATGGCATGTGTTAAATCGTTTTCAATTGTTTTGAATAATGGGAACATGCTTTTAATTGGCGATACCATGTCTCCAATATATGCCTCAGCAGCATCATGCATTAACCCGGCTAATTGTAATTTATAATCATTAGGAAAATCATTCTCAATTAATTTGCTTACCAATATCGAATGCTGTGCAATTGAAAAATAATTTTTTGTTTGTCCTGAATAATGCGCCTTTTTTGATAATCCTGAAGCAATATCTCTTAATACAATATCATTTAAATCAGGTTTCAATAAATTGATTAAACGTCCGGACATTGTATTTATACAACCTTCTTTATAATGTTGCTTCACATCATAATTTAATACATCGTTATTATATTCCATTTTCTTTTAGCATTAAAATTAAATTATTAAACCTTTCAATAAATTCATCCACACCTGAAACCTCCCAAGCAAAACCCCCGGCCTCTGTTACCTCAGTTATAAATTCAATTTGATCACTTGATAATGTATCATTGCCTTTTTTTACATCGATTGCTAAAAAAATACCTATTCGATTGATTGGCGATTTAATACATGCTGATATATCTAAATATCCTTTTCTTGATCCTGAACGGCGCCAACTTTGTGATCCTTCATCCCATTGCCCTTGAGTGTTCACACGTGATGCTGAATGCCCTTCAGATTTGAGATAATTAACAATACCCTTAGTAATGTTTGTGGTCGTGTTTGAAACAACCTTTTTCTTGTATCCCATGATTAAAATAATGTTTTTTGATTCTCATTCACCTTGTCATTATATTGATTCCAATTGAATGAAAATATTTGCCTGAACGCCTCGAGCTGTTCCAATGAGAATGGAAGCATTTTTACTAATTCACTGATTTGCATCGATTCTAATATTGGCTTCATCAGGTACGCTAATTCAAGTGTATCAATATCCTGCTTTAATGTTGAGAGGCGTATATAATGAAATATTGCGCTTTCATCACTTACCTCACCTAAATTAACTACACTAACATATTCCAATCCGGATTCTTTACATGCATCAAAAATAGTATGTCCTTTGATGATTTTATATTTATCAAATAAATCTGAGCGCACGACTATTAATTGAATTTGCCCAAATTCTTTGATGTAATTAATCAATTTTTGTTTGATCGTATCATCATTCATTTTGATATTATGCTCATCGTGGATAATATCATTAATGTGTATTAATTGTACCATTTTACTCCTCGTTTTTCCCAAAGTTTAGTTAAATAATGTTCAAATTTGTCTAGCGCTATTTTTATTTTTTGCAGCTTATCTAGCGGATTATCTAAAATGTATGTACGAATATCATCGATCTCAGTTCTACGCAAATCTATTGTATCAACTCTTAATGACTTCATTCGTGTATATTTCAAATCAATGAATTTATGAAATTCGCCAAATCGTGAATAATTTTGCCATGTTGAGGCATCAGCTGAGTAAAACGGGTAACGTTCTAATATGGCTTGTGAAAAATAACCAAAGGCATGAAATTTAGGCAAATTGTGAGGATCATTGAAATTAACAAATATTTTATTTAAATGAGATTGCAATGTTGCTATTTCACTTTTATAAGGCACCATTCCACCAATAGCAATACGATCAGTTACATCAAGGTATTTATATAAATAATCAATATCACTACCAACGTGAAAGGTAGGTATTACATTATCAATTTCTTTTGATATGATTTGAAAATTTTCAAACGTTTGTTTAGCATCACCAATCACGTCTAAACATATAACCTCTGTACCGTATTGTTTTATTTCATTTACAATGCCAATCCATTTATCAACAGATATGCCCCCTTTTCGTGCATAAGTAAAAGCGCCTGAATCAATGATTAATTTGTAATCATTATAAAACTCAGGAACTTTAGGTATTTTTTTCAAGCCGTTTGCTAATGATATAAGCAAGTTGCTTGCCCCAACGTTTGATAGTTCGGGCAAACCACTTTCAGCAGCTGCGTAATACAAAATCATATCCAACCTTGTTTAACAGCCTCATAATAACCTTTAGCACGTAATTCAGAAGCAGGATTATTCAATTCACCCATTCCCCAATCATTCATTTTCATTGAGCCGTTATAATCGGTCAGCGTTTTTGTACGAATTATTTCAACAAAATCAGTTGGTAATTGCAATTCATTCCATTCATTTAAAATTTCAGGATTAGAAATTACATTTAGCTCTAATTTTTTTGCTAATTTCCATGTTTGAGCTTTGTTAATAAACATTAATGGAGTATGAATAGTCATTTCTGTATCTAATGCATAAGATATACTTTCTTGCATTGAATCAATAAAAATCTTTCTGCAATCAGGGTATCCTGAAAAATCAGTTTCACATACACCTGTAACAATGTTGTAAATACCTTTACCAAATGCATATGATCCTGCTATTGTTAAAAACAATGCATTTCTGCCGGCTGTAAAAGATGATGGTAAATGTGTTAATTGATCGTGAGGAGCATTTACATCTTTTGAATGATCGGTTAATGATGAACCACCTAATAAACCTTTAACATCTAAAATATTATACTCAATTTTAAACATGTTAGCAATCTCACGTGCTTGATACAATTCAACTGCATGTTTTTGACCATAATCAAAACCAATAGCTTTAACATTTTTAGGGCCGTATGCAATCATAGCCCAAATTAAACAGGTAGTTGAATCCTGACCACCTGAAAATAATACTAATGCTTTACTGTTCATTTTTTGTTTCTCCTTTCTTTTGATCGTGCTGTTTTTCTTTTTTGCGTATTTTGTACGGAGTCATATAATCATTCAATGAATTATAAATAAACCCCGTTCTGCATTTTGCTAAAATACATATAGCATTTTTAGATATGCCATGCGCATGTAATTTTCTAACACGTTCAGTTTTCGTGATCGTTTCATTTTCAGCAATCTGATTTAATTCCTTAGTTTTTTTATGATTTTGAATTTCATTAATTGCCTCATCATATTTCTGTTTAGACAATTTGAAATTAATATGAATTCTAACTAATTCACGAGGCGCTGAAGTTTTTTCCTTCTTTTCAGGTTCATTTTTTACCTCAGGTTCAGAGGTTTCAAATAATTTAATCAATTCAGATTTGAGAACATAATCACGTTTGCCGGCATCGCTAGTCAATCTAAATACCTCATCACCATTGGCACGTGTTTCAGATTTGATAACTGATTTTGTTTGTTTGTTTGTTACGTTACCACTCGCATCTACCTCGTAGCGTGAGTAGTTTGGGATCATTTTTAGCATCGTTTTATTTTTGATTTGTTTTAATGAAATTTAAAAATTCGTTTCTAGTTGATTCTTGTTGAAAATTACCACGTATTGCAGATGTGGTTGTAGTACAATTATGTTTTTTAATGCCTCGCATTTCTACGCACATATGTTTTGCTGATAACACTACCATTACGCCTTTAGGTGATAGCTCATTCATTAAAAAATTAGCTATATCATTTGTTATGCGTTCTTGGTTTTGAAATTTACGAGCAAAAAAGTCCACTGTTCTAGGTATTTTCGATAATCCTACAATCTTATCATTAGGTATATAACCCACGTGTGCCACACCCATGAAAGGCGCTAAATGATGCTCACATAATGAATGAAATGGAATATCATTAACTATGATCATTTGATCACCATAAGACTCAGCATCAAATTGAGTACATTTGAAATCAGGCTTTTCACCTTTTGTTATAAATTCATTTAAGAATTTAATGTAACGGCGAGGCGTTTCTAATAATCCTTCACGATCCTCATTATCAAATGAGGATATAATTGTTTTAACTGCGTCTTGCAATTCTTGTTCTGTTGGTTTCTGTTTCATTTTATGAATAGTTAAATTAAACGCCTGTTGTTTTATCCCAAATTTGCACCTGCAACCTTGATGAGAATCGATAATTGAAATGCTTACATATCTCAATTAATTTATGTGAAAAATCATTCAATTTAACACGATCATCAGCTGCTGGCATTAGATATACACGATCATTAGGTATTTTTAAATCATGGATAATTTTTGATACTTCGTCCATATCTTTGTAATCAGATACAACAAATTTGAATATGTAATTATCATGTTTCATCAATACGCCCAATGCTTCGTAATTAATGCGCTTATCATACGGCATGCCTGAATTACTTAATTTGGGTGATATGTTGATTAAATCAAATTCATTAATGTATTTTAAATCAACTACAATTGTTCCATTTGTTTCCATTTCAAAATATGATTTGATCATATCAAATGAATCAATTTTAAGATACAAGTAATTTAAAAAATCATTTATTTGTTTAATGTGCAATAAAGGCTCTCCACCTGTAAAAACAATATGAGAACCATTTGTAATATTGTGTAAAAAATCATCACCAAAATCTTTAATAATATCATCAAATGATTTTTTCAATCCTTTAATCCATACCTCAATTGAATCACAGCGCCAAGTTGCGCCATCATACAATTCACCCGTTTTTTCTGTACCTGCGCCACCACACATTAAGTTACAGCCTGCAAGTCGTAAGAAATACGAAGGTATGCCCATAGTTGCGCCTTCGCCTTGTATTGAGAAAAATTGCTCAGATACATGCATTGAATCAAATGCTTTTTTATTTTCGATCATCATACTCTAATACTCCTTTTTCGTTTCTATAATTGTTTAATAATTCTCTGTTTTGTGATAAAACGTTATCAATCTCCGTTTGCGTTATGTTAGCAAAATATTCAGTTACGCCTGACTTAGGTGTTTCCATTAATTTAATAGAATGCATTTTTAAACCTGGGATCATTATCAAAAAATGAATTAATATCAATAATTCCTTAGCAATGTTTTCAGCTGTTGGGTTGCAATAATCTTCGTTATTTAAAGACATTAACCACATTTTTGATTTTAGGCTTATTGATGTAGAAATCAATTGGTAATCTAATGGGTTCAATATAATAGCATGATCAAAAAAATCATCTATGAATTGCATATATACACGCTTGATTTCTTTAAAATCAATAGCATATCCTATTTCATCTATTTCTTTAAATTCGAAATAAATCGTGTATAAGTATGTATGACCATGAATGTTGAAACATTTCATTTTTTCGTTCATCACACGATGAGCAGCATCAAATGTGCCTTCTTTATGAATTAGCATATATTTGTTTTAGTTTATTTGTTACATTTATTGATTGAGCCTCTTTTAATCGATTCAATTGATCAATTAAATATTGTGCCTGTTTGAATTTATGAGGCTTTTTTTCCTCAATGGCGTAATTACGTAACCTCGTTACCTTATCTAGCCTTTTTTCTATTAGGTTCATCATTATATATTTATGATTAATTTATTGGTATCAATATTATGTATCATGTAATAATAGCGAATCGCTAACCACGAATATTTTTTAAGCCCGGACATATATGTTTCATCACCTCGTTTGATCACGAATTTATATATATCATGTTTTTTAGTTGCTTTGTTGATTTTTTTCGAAATGCCAATGTATATCATTTGATCAATTTCAGCTAAATCCATATACCAAGCTGCTTGGCGATCATAATCAAAATGATTAATTGAGGCTATGAATTGTTTTAATGATGTTGCTGCTGTTGATTTATAATCAGCTGCTTTTTTGTATTTCAATCCTAGAGCATCAAATTTACATTTAACAGGTATCATTATTTCATGCCCATCAAATTCAATTATGAAATCATTCCTTTTGATGATTGCCTGAAAATCCATCGTTTTATTTAACAATGCAATTGTTTGATCCTGATCAGCTGCCAATTTCATTAATTTGGCTTTATTAATTTCATATGAATCAAATTCAATAGATTGCCCGGACGATTCTTCATTCAATATATTGCCTACGATTTTATGCTCCTCAGTTAACATAGCATCGACTAAATTACCAAAATTGTAAATTTTAGTCATATCACCTTTATCATGATTATTTAATGCATCACGAAACTCGCCAAGCATTGAATTAGATATATAATTGTGATCGCTGTAATAATTCATAAGGCAATTATACTAATGAGATAGTACAAATCAAAATATTTTTAAAAATATTTTTTTAATGTGGATAAATAGATAAAAAAAGGGCATTTATTGCCCTTTTTACACGTTTATTATTTTTTATTAACAGCGCTTACTCGCTCACGTATTTCAATACCATCAATTTTGGTATCACATTTTTTGGTATAAAATGTTAATAAATCATTTAACCAATCTTCATACTCAGGTATGCCATCATTAATGATTTGTTTTCCTTCTTTGTCCTTTTTTATGTATCCTTTAAATTCAGGATTCATGAAACACGTATGTATAACCTGCGCAATAACTTGAACAATTTTAGTAGAAGGCGCAGTAATTACAGCATGTTTTGATTTACGAACTGTTCCGGACGTGCCTTCAATTGACTGCTCTTGTACTTGTGCATTGAAATCATTATCCAATTTTTGATCGAGCATTTTAGATTCAATTTCATTTCGCTCCTGTTCTTTTTTCAATTCAGCATCTGCTTTTCTTTTTTCCTCCTCAGCACGTTCTTTTTCTTCCTTTTCACGTTTTAATTTATCAGCATTTGCTTTATCATTTTGCTCTGCATCATAAATTGCTTTTAATTCTTCACGTAATTTTGGCAATTTTTCTTTGTGAGCATCTAATTTTAATAATGCCTGATTAACATATTGCTCATTAATAATTTCATATGTCCATATCTTTTTGACTTCATTAATCAATGAATTAAATGCTTCAACAGAAATAGCTTGCTCATTGCGACCAATTTGAAAAATGCGCTCATATATTTCAGGTTTCAATTTAGGGGTAGCATTTAATTTAGCAACGTTTGTCTCAAATGTTTCATATGTTAATTTGCTAATGAAAGATGAAATACTTGATTCAAACAATGTAACATTATCCACTATTAATTCCTTAGCACGTTTTTCTAATTCACTTTTTAATCGAATTATTTCGTCTAGATGTGCTTTTTCTTTTTTAATACGTTCCTGTTCTTCCTGTTGGCGTTTAAATTTGATATTAGCATATCCATCACGTAATTTTTTTACACGATTGTATTCGCTCTCAGGATCACCTGCTAATGTTGAAATAACCTTTTCTGGCATCATTGCCATTTTTTTGAACTTATCCGTTACATCGGTCATTTCTTTACGCATAGCAACTATTGATTCATATGTTTTTCTAGCTTTGACTAATATTGCTTCAGCTTCTGCGTCCGTTTCATCATCATTAATTTGTTGATATTTTGATAATGCTATTTCTGCTCTCTGTGCCTTTTGTATCATCAAAGGAATATTTTCATTAGCAATTTCAATAATGCTATTAAATGATGATAAAGTAGGCTCCATTTCATTTTCGATCACTTGGATCGATTTAGATTTATTTTCTGACATGTGTTATATATATATTTATGATTATAAAATAAAGGGGCAAATTAATGCCCCGTATTAATTAAAACTCATCCTCATCATTCTCCTGAGTTGCAGGTGTTTCGATTTTTTTTGCTGCTTTGGTAGTAGCAGCGTTTGAGGGTGTTTTTTTATTTTCCTCCTTTTGAATTACCTCGCCGGTTGTTGTATCAATTACCTCATGATCAGCATCGATGATATTATTATCAATAACATCATCAATCAAATTGTTTAATTCCTCTTCACCTAATTGAGCTGCCGGCATTTCAACCTTTTCCTCAATCGTTTCTAAATTAATAGCAGCACTATTTAATCGCTCATCTAATAATTTATGCTTAGGCAATTTTGGCAAATCATTATAAACACGCTTTACTAATGTTTTTTTGAACGCCTGAGCTTCGTCTGATACCCACATAGGTTTTTCGATTACTTTATCATATTCCTTCCATTCGCCTGTGTTTTGATCCTTGTATTTCTTTTTAATTTTGCCATCCACTACATTTGGATCTGCAATATCTTTTTGATATTGTTTGAACGATTGAGAGTAATTATTTCTAATATTTAAAACATCAGCAGCATCCATCCAATACACTACAGGTCCGTGTACGAATTGTATAACCATATACACGCCTGTAATTTTTGCGCCTTCAGTTCTAGGTATAGCAGGAATGTGTTTATTAATTATTGTACTCATACCTTTTGATAATTCAAATTGATCACAATCATAAACCACCTGTGGTTGATGTACGTGTACCACATTTTGCATTTCAGAGATTTGTTCCAATCTGCCTTTCCAACCCGGCAAAAATGTTGCTTTATCGCCATAAGGAATAATGTATGAAATACCATCTCTCAAAGTCAAACCTGAAATAGATAATTCAACAAATGAGGCATAAATTGAAAACTTATCACATTTATCAAATGCCTTTTGATTAGCTTGGTAATTTTGCATGAATAAAATTTTCTCGGCTTCATACCTTAATATACCATCATTTTTACCACTTACCTTTTGATAAGTATTGATCCAATTGTCTTTCACTGCCTCGATTTCTAAAATCTCCTTAGCAGATTGCACCGATGTTATCGCTGCTCGTGTTAAAGCTGTCTTGCTGCTCATAAATTTGTTTTTTAATTAATTATTTGTTTTAATAATGGATTTCAAAATTAAGTCTATTATTCGTAATTCCAAAATATTTTTAAAAATATTTTGCATTTGTGGATAAATCGTGTATTTTCGCATCATTATATAATATAACATACATATGAGTAATATAACATTTCAAACGTTTAGTCTTCGAAAAATCACGTCTAAAATGAAAAAAGACGTGAATTTGTATAATAAATTATACATGACTGTGAGAGGTACAAATTGCCTTTCTAATAAACAAATTGATGAAGTAATCAAAATAATAAAACACGATTCAGATAGAGCAATCGTTTTTTTGAACAATTTAAAAACAAAAAATAATTAAATTTAATTTATATGAAAAAAACAGATTTATTACCGGTTACGCTGAACGGTGCAATGTTAGCGCAATGGCTAAAAGAAAATGCCATTGAAACATTCATTGATGAGCAAAAGGTGTTTTTTACGCCTGAACAGATTGCTGAATTTGAGCATGAATCTTCTATCAATGGTAGAGAATTAAATCGCTTAAATGATTTATTATCAAAGGTTGGCGAATATGTGAAAAAAGGGAATCATACAGAAATGCCAATCACGATTGAAATACCTGTTACAGCAGGTACAAAAAAACTTGATCAATTCAGAAGACAAAATGATGATGCCATAGACAAAGGCTATGAAGTCATTGAAACAGAAATTTTTGGTATTGTGGATCGTGATAATGAAACACTTGAATTTTTCACAACTGAAGGTGTTCACATTCCTGAACGTACAAGAGGCCTGTCTCCAAAAGAAATCAAAACACATGTGGGTATTTTTGCACGTGAAAACAGAGTAGAAAAAACAGCCTAAATTAAAAAATCATGAACACAGAAAAATTAGTAATAAATGCCACATCAGCAGATGGTAAACCTGTTGAGGTAATCCTTAGAGAAGGATCAGCACCTAAACATTTTGAAGCTAAAACCTTTAAAATTGATAGAGCACAAATTGATGCTATCGTTTCATATATTGAAACAAATGAATTTCCTACTATCAAGGAAAATCCTGCAATTATTAAATATTGCAGAAATCCTAATTCTCAACCGTTCATCATGTTTGAATCAAATCCTACACACGAATTGAACAATACTATAATATCTCCGATATTGGTATTAGGTGATTTATTGAAATTCGGGATAAATGAGGATCAAAAATTTAGTCAAAAAGAATTGATTAAATTAATTCGTAAATCAGCGCATTTATTTCAATCGATCTCCATTGCTGAAAACCTTATTAAAAACCTGCAATCATTTGAAATAAAATTTGAAAGCAATTTGAAGGTAGAAGACAACAGAAGAGGTGTTACTTCGCAGGAGGCTAACAAGGCTTTGAAATTTGTCAAAGGTGAACTGCCTGAGTCAATCACTTTACATTGTCCAATTTTTGAAGGTGATATACCAATGGACATTGAATTGACTATCGAGGTCGATGCTGAAAATGGCACACCTCAATATTCTTTTTACTCAATCGATTTTCAAGTTAAAAAAATTGAAAGGCTTGATACTTTGATTGATACAAGAATTGCAATGTTAGAGGAAAAATTTACCTGTATTGAGGTAATTAACTAAATGAAAAAGGCGCCTAATAAGCGCCTTTTTTTATGATTGAAATTTGTTGATCATTGAATAATTTACATCCACCACCTCTATTTGACCTTTATTCACATTTCGGATCCTATCACGTGGCGTTATTTTATATGCTGTGCGTGGCTCAACTTTGATTCCTGAGATAAATATATCTGAATGAATAAACATAGCAGCAGCAGCTTCGTGTGCTTCCTCATCAAAATAGTATGTTTCTAAGGTCAATATTCTATCTGAGGTTGTCCTTATGTTTCTAATTTTGCCGGTGGTTACAGGTCGATATTGTTTTACCTCAGTTTCATATTGGCGATCTTCTTCAAATATGTGCAATCGAAATTTATTAGTAAATCCTGAATCATACATGAAATTGTAAATCTTACTAACATTTGAGTATTCAATTTGCTGTGTAACCTCATTAGCTTGCTCAGGTTGCATTATCTCAATTGAATTGGACACTAATAACGTTTTATTAGTAACGTAGTTATATATGATCATTTCATATATGCCCGGCGTTACCTCAGGGCATATGAATTTTGCATAATAATTATACAATTCATACCCGGTTATTGAATCCTCACCCACTAAATCTGAATTGATCACGCCAATGTTATCAGATATAATAGTATCATCTTTATATAAACATAAGCGCAATTGTGAGGCATCAACAGTTGATGGCTGATTAAAATTTATATAAAATGAAACCTCTTCGCCAATTGCGAACACCGGGTAATAGCATTTTTTTTGCCTTAAATATGGATTCAATAATTGCCCTGCCATGATGATTAATATTTACGTGTTTTAACAAATGGAACAGATACATTATTAACAGCCTCGCCAACATGATCAATATCATACCAAACCCACATTTTTAATAAATTAGGTTCATCAGGAAATAATATCTCTGTATGTATTGCAACATCTGCCGGCACACCTGTACCTGCTGACGTTCTTTTTATTTCAGCTTGAATAGCATATGAATCAGCATCAATCCTGTGTACTATTGTTCTAGATATATAGCTTTTTGAATTTACTAATGAACCTGATGATGCTAGTATTTGATATAAATTTACTGTATCATCAAAATCAATACCTGCCTCCATTGTGTATAATAAAGGATTATCTATATTGAAATCAATTTCTAATCCATCACCTACAGCAATTGCGCCTAAATCCACCTCTAATTTTTGGCCTCCTTTTTTGAAATACTTTTTAACAGCAGCAGAAATTTCCTCATTAATATATGCAGTATTTAATGTATTACCTCTTAAATTAGCTTCACCATATTGTTTTGTTACAAAATGAACGCCATCAGTAGGATCTGCTCCTCCTGTTCTACCATCACCTAAAACAAAGAATTTTTCTGTTCCTGCATTTTTGATTGAGTATAATTTTTTACCATCACCTAATGCTGTAACACCTGCGCCTGATTTTAATCCCGCATCTAATTGTATTGCTGCTGTTGCATCTAATGGATCATTAACAAAAACACCATCTATTAATACCGCGTTTTCATTAGTTGCCTTTTGAACTGAAACAATATAACCCCCACCATTATTTGAATATTTGCCATAATATGTAATTTGATCAGTTCCTAATTTATTAGTAACACCATGAGCAAATCCACCTAAATAAATATTATAATATTGTGTTGATCCTACAGATCCATTTATTTGTTGTTTATCGATGGTGTTATCAGTTACCGTATTAATTAAAACATTGCCATTATCCAAAACTCTCATTAATGGTGTTGTATCAGATGAATTGTATATGCTCAATCCTGTTACACCACCACTATATAAAATATTGTGTCCTGATATAGTATACCCAAATTTTTGCGTACCACCTGCACCAAACATATATTTATTACCATTTGTACCCCATGACAATGAATCTATAAATGTTGCAGATCCTGAGGTATTCATATTCATTAATGATGTACCTGCACCATTTTTAATATTGAAATCACCTGTAATTTGTAAACGTGTATTATCTGTTCCGGGTTCAATGCCTAAAACATCAATTAATAATGCCCCTGAATCTCTATAGCATTTTAAATATTCGCCGTTACCTAATATGAAACCATTTGATTCAACTGTTCCTGAAAATGTTGTTTCATTTGATCCGTTTATTTGCATTGGTGTTGTACCCGCAAAATCATTTTGAATCCTAAATACATTTCCTGCTGTTACAGCAACACTATATGCTCCATTTGCTGTAATTTCATTCCATAATTCAATTACAGGCGTAGCTTTATTAATTTGAATATTTCCTTTTGTAACTAACCCGCCATTAATCCTCGCACTACCCCCAAATATATGTGCCTCGCCTGTGTCGGTTGCTCCGAAGGTTATGAGTTCAGTGGCAGATAAGGTCATTGAGTTACCTCCTCCATCTAATCTCCACTCAAAAGAACTATTAGCTGCTATATTATTTATGTCAGCATAAAATGTAATACCACTATCATTTCCTTCTATCGAGTGTAACGCTCCGTTAGAAGTGTCTGTAAATGCTAAATAAGGAATAGAAGATGCTATCATTAAGTTTGCATTTATCCTCGCACTACCACCCACAATAAAGTGTTCTCCTGTGTCGGATGCTAAATTAGTTATAATTTGACCATCTGTTTCAATAGATAATCTTGTAATATTTGATGTTGCAAATTGTAAACCATGTGCTGAGGAAACTTGTACTCCTGCGTAACCTGTTTCATATGCAGGATTCAAATAAACACTTACACCACTTTGAGATGCTAAAATATTCCCATTCACTCTCGCACTACCCCCAAAGATATGTGCTTCGCCTGTGTCGGTGGCTCCGAAGGTTATGAGTTCGGTGGCTGATAAGGACATTTTAACACTTGAATTTATACCGAAATCGACAGTACCACTTAAAGGAGCGTTTAAAAAAGTTCTCGTATCAAGTGCTACCAATGTAAAATTAGAACCATCAGGAGTTACTGATTGAGGATAAATTGCACCATATCCTAAACCACCTGCATAAGCACCTATTCTTAATCCTTGTGTTCCATCTGTTGCTAATAAAGGTTGAGTATTAGCTACTCCTGTTGAGATTGTTATTACTCCCCCACTCTCACTCACAATACTATCCCCCACAGCACCCTCAATAAATTTAACTATTTTTCCCGGCGTTCCTGCTAATTTAGCATCAAACCTTGTTTCTAATGTTAATGGTGTTACTGCTTTTGTGGCATTGGTGCCTGTGTTCACCTCAGCCTGAGTTGCAATCTGTATGATACCCGCTACCGTTTCAGTTGCATAATCTTTATTGCCTTCAACTACAAACCATTTCGTACCACATTCAGCCTCAGATTGTGGGCCGTCTATCTCACCAATAGGAGTCATATTTTCTTTACAGATAATTAAATCACCTATCTGTACTGATTTGCCATCAGCACCACCAATTTTACCCGCTGCTGTAACATATAAAGTTGTGCCGGCGTTTGAATAAGGGTATAAAGGATTAGTAGAGCAATTTATATCTGTTGGCGGTTGCAAAGGTGAGGCGATCAAAGCATTTACCTGCGCCTTTGAATAAATGAAATTGCTTAAAGCTACATTCAATGAATTGCCATCAAACAGATTTAATCTCAATGTTAAATTGCTTAATAATGATCCACCGGTTATCAATTTATCTACCGTATCATTATATTTCACTCGGAATCCGCTTCCAAGAGTATCGCCGGGTAATATTTTACTAATTGCCATTTTTTATATTTTAAATAAAGTCCTCAAATTTACATTGTTCAATAGCAGGATCATCATATAATACTGCCTCAAAATCTGCGAATGTGTATTCTGAAAATTCTACACATGCAGGGTTAGCGGCATACCAGCGAATGAAATTATTTTCATTTACTAATACGTCTGTTTTGGTTAATGTATCTACTGCCATTTCTATTCTGTTGTTTCATATTCAATTTCATCCTCAATTTGATCAGGTGCTTTACATTCTAATGTGATAGTAGCAATTTCAGTATTAGGATCATATTGTAATTTCATCAAATACCCTGACTGTTTAACACCTTCGGGATCAATTACACTAATATACCCAAAATTATCATTACTATCATCTGAATAGCCTCTAAAACACCTTTCTAAGTATAAAATTGTTTCGTAATCTATAACATGTTCAAATGTAATTATTTCAGGCGAGAAAATTTTCTTGAATTTATCAAAATCGTTAAGATAAAAGTCTTGATTCTCTTGAATTATTAACCTAGATGAATCACCTAACAAGCATGTTTCTCCTATTCTAAATTGTGTTTTGAATAAACCATTTTGCTTGGTAAATGTATTTTTTATGATATCTGCCGGCCTTTTGTATCTCAATCCTGAGTTAATAAATTTTGCATGATTCATTAACATTCTTGCCGGTGTTATTCGTGCATTATAAATAGTCTCGGGTGAAATAGCGTTTTCTAATAAGCTAAAAGGTTGATTGCTTTCAGGCACACGTTCCACAAAACCAAATTTAACATTTAAATTTTCTAATGATGAGGCTGATATTGTTTCTTCGATTAATACATATGTGCCATTTGGCGAAAAATAATTGCCAGTACATGTATATGTTCCATTCTTGCCTAATGCGCTACCTTCGATGATAAAAGTATCACCTATTTCAATTTTTTTAATAACACCTAGGAAAAATATTCTTTGAGGATCATCAAAAAATATAACATTAATATTTTTGGTATCAAACGTTAATGTTATAATAAATAAATCATCATCATATTTCCATGATTCAGTTGGATTTTCATAAAATTGCAAACGTCTTGTATTTTCAATAGCATATCCTGAGGCTATAAATGATGATTTAATAGTTAATTCATTTTGAATCGATTTAATTGGCAATTGGTATAATCGTTCAGTATTAAATTCATCTGCTGAATTTTCATTTTCATCCTCGTATTTTGAATAACCAATATTTATTTTATTGAATATACGATCACGATTTACTGTTTTAACATAATTTGATGGCGCAGTTAAAACAATTATTTCTTTATTGTGATAATAATTCTCAGCCTTTTCAATTATTACCTTATCGCCATCATCGTCCGGCCTGATATGCATACCTAAACCAAAAATAGCAGATGCTCCTTCAAATAATTCTTTAAATGATATTAATGTAGGTTTTTCATTTTTATTGTAATTACGCAATTGAAACCCATTGGTAATAATGTATTTTGATCCACAACCATTAGCAACATATCCATCGACAGCTGAACCAAAAAAATTAGATTCAAATCGATTGGATTGATTAGTAATTCTTTCAATGCATTTATCAAACGCCTCGAAAAATCGAAAACCTGAAACACTTGTTTCGGGATATGTTGTTAATGCATTTATCTCTATAAAAGCATTTGCATAATATGTACGAGTACCTGAATATGTATATTGAGATGGTAATCCATCATCTACTAATACCTGCAATGTTTGCCAAATATATATCCTATCATCCGCCTCTAATTCATCGTATTGCCTTTCAAAATCAATGGTAAAATCTTGTACTACATTTGTTATTCCAATTAAATTTCTATCTACTTCAATTTCTTGTACATCAATTTCATGAGTAGTGCCTCTAACATTTGTAAATGTCTTATGGATAACCCTAAATTTTGTTGTAGCATCACCACCAAATAAAGGCGCTGCTGAAATATTAATATTTGAATTAAATACCAATGATGCTTTTATATTATAATTACCCGGATCAACTACTTTTAACATATAAACATCATTTGCTAAAATGTAAAATCCATTATAAACCTGAGTAGTATAAGAAGGTGATTCCTGAATCTCTTCGTATTGATGTTCGATAAAACCAGGTAATACATCATTTATTACACCTGTAACCAAAATGAATGATGTATTAGATGTATTCAAATCACCCGGTACCATCTTAACACCCTTTTGAATTGCTTTTGAATATAAAATTACATCAGTAGTTGATCCAGGTGGAACAATTACATTATCTAATGTTGTTTCACTCAATAGATTTATTTTTGTTTCATTCCTGCTGCTTAACAAATCTCTAAATTCATTCGATTCAATTATAGTGCATGATATAGCATCTTCGTCTAACCCATAAGTGTTCAAATCTAATTTGCCATAAAATAAAAAATCATCTTGATCATCAAATTTGAAACTTATTTCAATCATAGCATCATTACCTTCTGCCTCGTATGCGCTTTTTATTAATTCGTAACCTTGACCACGTGTAAATTCTAATTTTTGCTCGCCATCAGTGTATTTAAATGTAAAACCATGCGTCTTTTTATCACGTTCAATTATTAACGGAGCATTATCCCAACCAACGGGTTCCTCAATAACTAATACTTCAGTATTATAACGTAATTTAAAAGCTTCAATATTTTGATAAAATAGCTTGCTCATTATATAAATTTATTTCGTTTGTTTAAATATTCAATTAACCTGCCTTTTTCTTTTTTGTAAATCCTTTCCCCACGTCTATCAATTTTATGCTCATGCGTAATAATTGAATCTTTTATTTCTTTGCCAATTTTTGATGCTAAACCATCTTCTGAAATTTGCATTGCTATTGATGATCTTTCAGCATTTGCCTTTTTTTGAATGGTTTCCTGAATTTGATAATTAACACTTTCATTTGCATCAATTAATTTCTTTTGATTAATTGAATCATCATTTAACATTTTTGCTGTCTTGCTAGCATTATACACTTTTGATCCTTTTTCAAGGTATGTGATTTGGCGTTTCATTGCTAACCTTTTATTACCTCTACGATCTTCAATAATTTCCGGGCCACGTTCTGCAACCTCAGCTAATCCTTCTTTTGAATTTTCTGTACCTGTGTAATATTGAGGCAATGGTTGAGATAAAACTACACCTGCTTGTATTGCGCCCTGTGCAATTGCTAATAATGATAAAATGCCCGGAGGTACAGTTACAGCAAATAATTTAACGGCGTTGATTGCTGTCTGCGTTGCTATTTCAAATAATGCCCTTTTACGATCATTTATAGCCTGCTTACGTTGTAACTTTGTTCTTTCACGATCATATTTTTCTTCTATACGTTTTTGAGCATCTTTGTTATCACCTACAGCTTCTAATTCAGCCTTTTGTCTTCTATCTACGTTTTGAATTTCTTTCTCAATGTTATTGTTTTGAATTTCAAATATACCTGCTACACCATCTCTAACTACGTTGATTGATGATTCAATTATCCTGTTCCTTTGTGCTTGTGATTCCTTAGCATATTGTGTTATGGCGTCTTCTTTCTTTTTTTCTAAGTCAATTGTATTTTCGCCATTCCTTTTTCTGATAGCAATTAAATTATCGAGATATTGAATTTCATCAGCTAATTGCTGTTTTCTATTTGAAACATTTATTTTGAATAACCCAAAATTAAATGTTCTCGATGCTTGAATCCTTTGAGTGTATGCCTCAGTTTCTGCATCAATTTCCGTTTTAATTTTTTGTTTTAGAGCAGCATCATTACGTTTATCATCATCCTCCTCGGCCTTTCTTTCTTCGTCTGATAATTGTTCTTTTATTTTTTCAAATTTTGTTAATGCATCAATTACAGCATTTTGCTGATCAATTTCTAAATCAATAAACTCGGCACTATTTGATTTAAATAATTTTTTACGTTTCTCGATTGCGTTTAATGTAATTTGCAATTTATCAGCCTCAAAATCCTCCTCCCGTATTAATCCTGCTTTATATAATATTTCACGTTGAGATATTTCTAATTCAGCTTGCTTGGCAATTAATTCACTATTCTTTTTAGCGATTGCCTCAGGATCTTGTTCATCAATTTTAAATGAACCGGTAAAGCTAAAACCTGATTTAGCTGATATTTGAGCCGCACGTCTTTGAAAATCCTCAGCAATTTTTAATAATTCATCTCTTTTTTCACCAAATGTACCTGCTTTTAAAATTGCTTCTTCAATTGCCTCTTGCCTTAATTGTTCAATGGAAGCTTCTTCAATTGCTAATTCTTTTTTATCTTTTATATTTTTTCTTGCAATTGCTAATGCTTCATCAAATTGGGCATTTACTAATGCTACATCAACATTAGCATTCTCATCAGCTTGTTTTTGAGCCTCAACAGCTAATCTAGCAGCATCCTCTAATGCTAAATTTGCAGCTGCTTTGAATAAAGTCATTTTAATATATGCATCACCGTTTTTAATTAAACCCTTTTCAGCCTCATCTAATGATTTAACAACGCCGGTAGTTGTGCCAATCGTTTTATTATATTGATCTACTACTTCTTTTTTGTCAATGAATCCTTTTTTTGCTAAATCAATATTGACACGTAATTCATTAACATCTTTAAATGCTTTTTTAACCTCACTACCTGCTAATGCATCATAGAAAATTTTCAATCGTTCACTAGCACGATCAAATTCCTCTGCTCCTTTAAATAATGATGTAAATAAATTACCTAATTCTTTACCAAATACTGTTGTTAATGTAATGATCACAGATAACAATGTATTAACACTAAATATAGCAGTTGCGAATTGTTTGAATATGCTAACCGTTTTAACACCTTGCGCTGCTAATTCTTTATTTTGTTGATTTAATGCCTGAAATTGATCAAACAAAATAGGCAAGTTGTTTGATATTGCTAAGAAACCTGTTTGCGCTGAGAATGTAAATGCTGAAAATTCACGTGTGATTTGATTAACTGCATTACCCAAGCCATTGAATCCTGATTTATAATTACCTACATTTCTAAAATATTGATTTATGCCGGAATCAAATTCTTTTAACCTTTTTGTATTTTCGAAAATTTGTTGCTGTAATTGTTTTGCTTTTACATTGTTTTCATCAAATCCACCACCCATTGCCTTCAAATCAGCAGTTAATTTTTTTGTTTCAGCATCTAATTCATTATATGAACCCTTTGCTGCTGTAAATACTTGTTTTGTTGCTTTGGTTACGCTATTCAATTCAGCGATTTCTTTTCTTGTGTTTTGAATGTCTAAACCTAATTGCTTTAATTTAACATCATCAGCAGCCTTGCTAAGTGAATTAAATTCCTTTATTTGTTCACGTAATTTTTTATTTAACCCATCAACTGAATCCGCTACTAATTTTTCTGTTTTAACAGTGTCCTCTTTTGCTTTACGATACTCATCTGTTTTACGTTTTAAATCCTCAGCGGCTTTTAAATTTTGCAATAAAGCAGCCTGACTATCCTTTTGAACAGCCGTTAATTCCTTGGTCATCTTTGCTAATTCAGATGATGAGTTTTTTAAATCCTTCTGAGCAATGGTTAGATCAGCAATTTGTTTTTGAGTTACGGTATTAAAAAACTCAACGTATGTACGTTGCAAATTTTCAATTTCTTCAATCGCTTTTCTAATATTCGAAGGATCGGAAAAATCAAATAAATCACTATAATTAATTGGATTATTGCTCATGGTGTATATGCGTTGAGTTTAAAAAATGTTTTATTAACCTGCGTTGTTTATAATGTTTTTACGTTTCAATATTTCCCAAATATGATCAGATGATAATCCTATCATCAATGCGCCTAGGTTTGAAATTTCGATACCTGCAACATCATTGAAAAATATTATACCTATTGGTATGGTTATAAATGAACGCATTAACCTAGCTTTGTTATCGTTAAACCAATAACTAAAACTTAATGCTGTTGGCGATGTAATACTATCGGGTTTTCTTCGAGTAACATCTGAAATCATGTTAAGAATCATACCTGCATATGCAATGATAATATATACTACAAATTGAATCGGATCAATGCCATTTAATAACATATCAGCGATTTTACTAGCTGCGAATAATGCGCCCGGCATTACTGCAAACAAGAAAATAATAATTGATTTTTTCATAATATAATTTAGTTTAGAATACTCGTTTGAACCAACCCAACCAAAATCTTTCTTGCGTTTTATCCTCTTCAGCTAATACAAAATAGGCATGACCTTGTAATACATTCAATGCCTTCCATATTGCTTGAGGATCACGATGATCATTAATTATTTTTAATGTACCCGGGCCAATTATGCCATCTACTACTAAATCTTTATAATCGATCTGATTTCTATTAGCTACATTTAATGATCTTTGCAACCATTTTGAAACACGTCCGACTCCTAAATTTACAGCTGAATCATACATTTCATTGGCAATGTCTTGATGTATTAATTTATCGAGATTCATAGAATCCCAATATTGTGTCTTATAGAAATTGTCTGCACGTTTTTTAATATCTGCATCATTTAGCATTGATTTAATTCCTAAAGGTGTTTTAGGATATTGATCAACTAATACCCATCCCGACCAATTAGGATTCTTTTTTCTAGCAATGCCATATATAGTTTCACCTCCTCGATCCTTAGGATCGTTTGAGTATGCACCTTCAAAAATTTGTGTTCTCTTGTGAGCGATTGAAAAGTCTGCCATGATTTGATTTTTTGTATATAACAAAAATACAAATACTATTTAATTTTTTGGCGTTTGTTTCATAATGTGTTCTTTAATAAATTTTAGTCTACTATAAAATTCAAATAATGTAAGCTCATCGGGCTTATGAATTTTATTAGTCTCCAACAAACCTATTAAGGATTCTAAATTACGTTCATACTCAACTATTATGTTTTTGGGTGATGTAGGATTATAATCATTAGGTTTATTTAAATCAGCAAAATACTCGTCTATCTTTTTCAATTTAGACTCTATTTCATTTAAATTTTCATCATGATCACAATATTCCAATAATAACATGGTGCGCTTTTTGATTTGTATGTAAAAATCAAAGTCATCACCTTCAGGAAAAAATTCAGGATAATATAGCCTTAATTCGCTATCAATTTTTTTTTTATTTGATCGATGTAATCATCTACCATTAGTTGAGTTAATCCCAATTCATTGAGTTCATTGATTTTTGAATCTAAATATTCTTCTGAAAGGTTTTCGATTTTTTGCCCGTTTAATTTATTTATCAAACAACAAAATGAATAACATTGATAATCAATTTCATTGATCATTTCATAAAATGCAAAATGTAGGTTTTCAGCCTCCTTTATGGCATAGTCGACTTTGTTATTAGATAGGAAAAAATGCAATTTTTCAAAATGCTTTGAAACATCATCAATAGTTGTGCCTATTCCAATATCAATTAGGATATATTTTTGAAATGCTCTATAATTTTTAATTGGCAAATCTTTTATATCGCTGTATAATTCAAGTGTGTTACCGTTAAAATTAATGATTTTCATATCCTTTAGTCATAATTGAATAACTATACGCTGCTAATGAAATAGCAGTAACAATGATCATTATTATTTCCATTATAATTGAAATGCCCGGAGCATCAAAAATAATGAATGAAAATTCAATACATGAAATCCAAAACAATAAACAGAAATAGCATTTTTTTGGCATCCATGATTTTCGATTTAATTCATACCATTTGATGATCTCCCATTTTTCAGCAATGTATAATAACCCAATATTAAAACCAATGCTAATTACGTATATTGTAAAAAAGACTTGTAAGTTATTCATATTATTTTCTGCTTAGAATAAGGATCAATATTAATAACAATAATAATGAAATCCAAAACCATGTTATTTGATAGAATGACTTATCTACATACACAGGATATGTGTATGGGTGTACAATAACACGAATTTTTGTTTTTACTTTGCCTTTGTAAGGTATTAACTTAGGCTTACGAATATTATCTACTTTAACATTGCCGTTTTTATCAATAGTTAGTATAATGTGATTTAATGAATCATTTAATAATGTGTATTGATATATTGAATCATTTTTAGATTTCAATAATTTCATTAATGAATCACAATTAAATTTATAATTAATAGTATCACCTGAATCAATAACATTGCCTTCATAATCAATATTCACATCAATCGATGTATCTAATTTAAAACGTTGCATTATATCGGGATTCAACGATTGAGCCTTTTTTAGATGATACTCAGCACGTTTTTCTTTCGACTTAAAGATATTGCAATTAGTAAATAATACAGATACGCATAACAATGCTAGCAATAATGATTTGTTCCTCATGGTTTGATTATTAATTCAGTTACAAATGTATATATTTTTTTGATGAACAATAAAAAACCTCCGGCTGCTGAGAATCCTATTACCCAACCTAATACCCAGGTTTTTTTATTATTTACAAATAATTTGAAATCTTCCAATATGATTAATCGATCTATGAAACCTTTTATTTTTGCCTTTTCATCACCTTCAAGAATTAGCAAAATACGATCCATTTTTTTATTTACTTCATCTGTTTCATTACATTTATCGTTATAGGCTTTTAAAACAGTGTTCAATTGTTGTTTTAAATTATTCACAGAATGCATATGATCCTTATGCATTTTTTCTAATTTAAAATTCAAATCAGATTGCAATTGTTTTAAATCATTTTCAAGTCTTTGGATGTCGGTCATGGTTAGTATAATATTTTGGGAGTTTAGTAATTAACATTTGTTGTGAGGTGAATAATAATTAAGTTGTCCGCTAATTTTAAAACCTGTAAATGGAAATTTTAAATATTGTCTATACGTTTCTAATAAAGTCATGCCTGAAAAAACTTCATCATGCTCCTCGAATATTTCATTAATAATAAAACTAGGGCATTTCAATAATAATAAATTGATCATTTCTAATTTCAATTCTTCAGTGAATCGATAATTTTTTGCCGGATTTATTTTTTTCAAATTGCCCCAAAATATCATCGATACATTTGTTTGAACCTGCCCGGTGTCAACCATTGCCTCATATTGAGGGTATGATTGAGGATCATTTAACAAGAAAAACAATTGAGATTTTAACAAATCATTAGGCATCACATTTAAAGGTTCTTGATTGATCCCGTAAATCATTGGATATATAATTTCACGAGGTCGATTGCCATCAAAATCAGTGATGTGATTATCAGCTTCATTTGGAAATTTTCGCTCTTTCTCTAAAAATGCACGACCATAAATTTTTTCGATCCAATTTAATGATGATAATTTATTTTGAATATCCTGAATAGCCTTATCTATTCCAACAGGATTAGGCAATAAAACGACCGAAGGATTTTTATAATTATTCATATCAATTGCAATTAATTTTAAATGTTGTATTCGAATTTATAAAATTACAAAAATCGTGATCAAATTTTTCAAATGAGATATTTAAAATGAAACTTTCATCTGCTGTAAATACCATACATCTTAATACATCATCATCAGATGATGTGAATTCTTCGTATGAAATCACGTCTTTAAGATTAAATATTTTATTCACATAAGAACGAACTTTTGTATCAGGATCGTAATATGTGCGCATTGCTTTATACCTTGAAAATTCGTTTAACATCTTTCTGTAATTTATTAAATATTTCTAATCTTATTTTTGCTAAATTCTCATTAGTAATACCTAAAATATCCGGAGTGTATTTTTCCTGTAATTTTTCGCTTTTTTCATCATATGATACTAATTCAAATTTAGTAGCATATTTTTTTACCCTTATTTGATTATGAAAATCGCCGTAATCTTTCAATGTAACACGATCAGTAGGCTGTCCTTTTTTTTGTTTTATTATAACTGTTTTAGGTCGATATTCAGGTTTGATTCTGTTGCCATCTGATTTGATACCTTTGTTTAATTGCTCAACGTTATAGTCTTCAATTTCGGGTATTAATTTATCAAACATTTCCTCAGCAGGTCGATTTAAATCAATTTGATTTAATCGATTTAATATTTTATCGAATACTTTTGGTGCGCTTGATCTTCTACGTGCCATTTTTACACAGGTTTAAAATTATAACTATTTCTGTTAGTATAACATGGCAAGCAATCATGATTGAATCCTGAAAAATCAATGTTTAATGCCTTCAATGATTTGATATAAATCATTTTAAATGACCCTGATTCTTCACGCTCGTCTAATTCACTCATTGCTAAACCTCGCACCTTATCGCTTAACACATTTATTTTTGTACTAAATGCCATTTTATTAAGGATATTTAATGCTACTTGCTTCTGTAATGCATCAGCAAACAATGATTTATTAGAGCAGAAAAAGTCTGTCAAATCACATTTGACAGTAATAGCAAGGTTCATTCCAAAATTAGTATCTGCATGTTCTATCACTTTTGATGTATCAAATAAATGTTTGTCCTCATCTAAATATGAACTATCAATTGAAATAGCTTTTAATTTAACACGTTTTGACCATTTATTAAATGCATCAATATTGTATCGATCACACCCGGCGCATGGAGCAGATGAAATATTCATTTCACGTGTTATAGCTTGGCCTAATAATTCGTTTTCATAATACCCAATATAAAAAACACCATCAGTATCATGATTTGCTGAATAAAAATTCAAAATAACATCTTCTAATTCTTTCCATTGAAAAGATGATGGCTTATCAAAATTTATTTGCACACGTTTTAAATATTCCTTTTGTGATGAGTGATATAAATACAAATGAAAATCAGGATTAGCAGTATCACCTTGAAAGCCTAATTTGTTTATTTGTATCGAAATATTTTCAATATTATTAACGTACACCTCCCAACCTACAAAGCGATCACGTTTAACAATTTTACTGCTCAATGTTCCAAAACCTTCATATAGGCGCATTGAATCTAATAACGATTTACCAACGCCGGCAATTTTTTTATAATTAATCAAATCATAACATAATTGACTGATTGATTGATTATAAATATTTAAAAGCCAATCATTATAAGGATCGATCTCTAACCAATACGTTGTAGCTGTTACAGGATTTGCTATTTCAGCAGTAACGTCTTGAATCGCTCGATATTTCTTGCCGCTATGCAATACTATTGCATTTAACGGATAAACACCTGTCACCCAATTAGGATATGTGAATGAACCAAATTCAGGAGCTACAGCGTATATATTTTCCTGTGTGATTAAAGGGTGTGCGCCTTCAACATATAATCCTGAATCAGATTTAGATAATGCTGAATTTATAACCGGGTAGCTCGGATCATTGCTTTGTTTGAAACCTACAAGGCCGGCAAAACATGTTGATAAGTCTGAAATATTAAACATGGCATTTTTTTTAAAACAAATGTAAATAAAAAAACCCCACTTTTTATGGTGAGGTTTTTAAAATTAAAACAAATTTATTACGGCATTACTACTGGCGCTAACATTTCAGCCTTTAAGATCGGGCTGTAACGAGCAGCAGGATCTGAGTTGTACGCTGTTACGTAGCATACATCTGTTGACCATTCAAAGCCTTCCAATTTTGTACGTGTTAAGTGTGCTGTACCTGCGTTTAACGCTGATTTATTAGCACAGTCTTCATAGTAATATGAACCCATTAACATGTTTACAATTGGAACCTGAACCTCGCTCCACTCCTTGCTTGTGCCTACACGTGACCCTGCTCTTGCATCAGGATCATTACGATTTTCAACTGCAACATAACCATCAGGTACAGCATATACAGTGGCGCTAACACCTTCGTTATTCACGATTCTGTTAGTGTAATTCCATGCATAACCACCTAATTGGAATGCCTCATTGATCCCGTTACCTGCGCCTTGAGCATCTAAACGATTTACTAATGGCTTCGATGATGTTGAACCAATGATGTTGATTCTATCATAATAATCCATAGTGTTCATGATTGCTTCCAAATTGTTGTAAAAATCATTTTTGTCTGCATCAGCAACCTGTAAAGCGTTGCCGCTTTGACTGTAGTATGCTAATAAGTCAGCAGGAAAATATTGATTCTTATCAGTGTTCAATTTGTTCACAGCAGCTGTGTCTAATGTAGCAGCGAATTTTAACAAGTATTTTTCTAACTTACGTTGGAAATCTTGCTCATATGCCACATCATTATTATAATGCTGTGATGGAGTCATGGTGAATCCGAAAGAATAAGTAACAAATGTTAATGTTACTAATTTTGATGTGTTTTCACTATCAGCAACCGTACATGAACGGGTGTTAGAGATAACAACATCCTCAGCATCTAATACAGGAACCTTTACAGTATTACCCATTGATCCTTTTATTAATTGCTTAACTTCAGGCGTAAGAATACCCGTACCCAAAGCTGTTTGATTTTGGAAGAAATCCCATGCGCCATAACGAGAAAAGCGCATCTCATTTTTATCCATCGTTTTCGCTGTGTATTTAGAGCGAAGCGGTTGCATTAAAGTTTCTACTAATGACATGTTTTTAAAAATTAAATTGTGAAAAAATATTTTGATTAATTGTAAATAATATTTTTTTGCTCATCAAAAATATTACGAAATAACAACCGCTTTGTTATTTATTGCAAATATATATAAAATACTATCTAAGAGGCAAATTTTTATTTGCTTCTAAAACAGCATCAAATTCAGTTGATCCTTTAACATAACCCAATGTTAATAGATAGTCTGTTAATTGAACCCTTGTTTTAACCTCAGATGGCAATTGAGTGAATTTACCTTTTCCTTTATTAGGATCATTTTGATCATCATCTCCTGATCCTGTTCCTGCACCTTTGCGCCCGGTTTCAATTAAATCTTTTAGTTCGTTTGCTAACAAATCTTTTGCGCTCAATGGTTTAAATGTTTTATCATCTACCATTGGTTTGCCATCTTTATCAACGAAAATAACATTTCCGTTATCATCTACCTGCGCCATTGCTTTTAAATTATTCAAAGCATTTTTTTCTGCAAGGCTAACCAATGATTCAGGCATACCTTTTTTATATTGTGATTTAAATGAGCTTATAGCATTCTCAATTGATGCCATCGCTTTCACTTCAGTAACCTCTTTTTTTGAATTTGTTTTTAATTGTTCAATTTCATTGTTACGTTCAATGATAGCTTTTTCTAATTGCTCAATTCGTGCCTTATCAGCAACGTTAGGATTGCCTTTTTCTTTTAGCAATGTTAATTCGTTCTTCATTGATTCACGATCACCTAGCGCCTCTTTTGTAGCACGTTTTAAATATTCATAGTATTTTTCATCAGGTTTTTTCACAATACCTGTTAATTCTAAAACATCAGCCTCTAATTTTTCAGCATGTTGTTTAGTCAAATCACGTGTGATGCTTTGCGCATAATTTTGCTTGAAAACATCGTGTTCAGATTCATCTTGAATAATGAATTTTTTACCTGATAATGTTGTTTTGACCGTATTGATCAATTCCGGGTTTTGTTCAATAGCTGCCTGTAACTCTTCGGCACTAAATGAATTTTCTGTAATTGGCATAATTATTACCTCTTAATAATTGTTTAATTTATTTATTTGTTATTGATTTTGTTCAGCAGCAAGAAACTCAATTCGTTCCTCAATACCTACGATTAAATCAGCTTTCTTTAATTCAGCCGGCGCTTCTACACCATATAATTCAAGCCATTTTGCTTTTAATTCTTCCACGTTCATACGTGAAACTGGTTTTTCAGCATTACCTGCTCCGTTGCCTGAATCATTGCCTGACTCACCTGATTGATTTAATTTGGGATCATGAATGATCTCTACCGAATATCCGGTAAAACCTTTTTGTTCTACCATTCTATCAAATTCCTGTGGGTGGAATTTTTGAATAAATGGTTTTGATTCCTTTTCACCTGTTATAGAATTGAATTGCTTCATTTCTAATTCAACGTGAACTAAATGAGATTCAAAATCATTGATCTCATATTTAGCATTTTTGTTAGCAGGTAATTTAGAAAATTTACCTTGCATTTGGCGAAGCTGATTCTCTCTAAGCTTCGCTTTGTGTGTTTGGTCTAATGACATACGATAATAATTTAGATTTGATAATATTTATTTTTTGATTGAAATCGATTGCTTTACCAAATTCAATGATATTGGTGTTTTCGTTTTCGAATCGAGAGATAAAATTGTTAAAATTTAATTTTAAAACAAAATTATCGGGATCAGATTCATTTATGCCCAAATTTTTCAATTCATTGATGGTGTAATCAGGATAAGGCTCTAGGTTTTCTAAAATGAAATTCCTTTGATATAATTCAGGATTATTTTTGTACCTCGTTCTGTTGATTTGATCACGTAATTGCTTTAATGTATATAACGGCATACCTGTTTTTTTAGCATGCTCGTAATCATTCATTAAATCCTCAACTTTTTTAATATAAAATATTGATCCGTAATCAATTATTGAATTTGTAAAGTATGCACCATAACGTAATTTCATTATGGTATCAATTACAAATTTCTCAGCCTCAGCTATTTGAATTGCCCATCTACGTAATACCGTTTCACGTGATTCAAATTGAGAAGAAACCTGATCCTCATTAATTGCCTCCTTTTGCAATATATCACCATCAAATCCTACCATGTTAATGAATAATTCGTTTTTTAATCGATCTAATTCCTTAACACAATATTCTAATTTATCATTCGAAACTTCAATGAATTTAATCACATCACTCGCCAATAAATCTACCTCGTCTTTTGATGCCGGCGCATCAACCTCGAATCGACTACCCGGGCCAATTAATGAAGGTGATGAGCATTTAGGGCAGGGTTCAGCATATGGCATTCCGTCTTTTTCATAACGTAATACGCCGTCTGTGCACTCAGCATAATTATTTCGATAATTACATTTTTGCTTATATGAAACAATTATAGGCCATGAGCCGTATGAATCTAAATATTTTTTTGATATTTCCCAAAATAATAACCAATCTAAATTGCCGAGCGAATTAGTGGCAGGGCCTTTTTTATTCGTATTTGCACTATTTCTAATCGATTGTTTTATCAATGTTGTAACCGGACAATATCCTAAACCCTCAATTAATTCGCCTGTTACTTCATCGTATGTTGAGTGTGGTGAATTAATTTCCTCAACCCATCCATCTTGATCCTTATATTTCAAATAAACATAATATGATTGATCATCAATAATAGCAATCCGCTTTTCCTCAATATTTGAACTTTTAACAGGAATTTCATAAGAGATATACTCTACCTCATCATTTTTGTTAATGACTACATCGTGCACTTTATCGATAGGTAAAAAATACCAATAAGGTTTAGGATATAATTCATTATTTTGAGATGATGGCATATCAATTACTATAAAGCAATTGATTTTTGATTTAAAATGCTCAAAGCTTTTTTCTCTCCAATCTTGATGATGTTTAATAGCAGATAAATACTTATTTGAATCATCATTTAATTCCGAATCAATCATTTCTATTTTGAATACTTTATCCTGCGAATCATACATTTTTGATAACTCATCATACACGCTCTCCATAAATTCAATGGTAGGTAATGGCATGTTTATCATTTGCCTGAAACGCAATGCTTTTGTTTTATCTAGAATTGTATCAATCCAAGAAAAATACTTATCCTTATATGTTGAGAGCGAATCTAATTCCTGAACAGGTTCACAATGAAAATTTAGGCGCTCATTTTGTTTTATTCCTTGAGCGATCCCGGATTCATTTTTTGGTTGTTTCAGTATTTCGATCCTTTGGTTTGAGTTTAATATAGCCATCTTTGTAAATATATATCGAATCCGTTGGGATGTAATACTTAGGGTGTTTATTGCTGTTACGTTTCTCCTGCAAACATAACAACGCTCGAGCATGCTCTAAGTCAAATTCCTTTGATCCTAGTAAATCATGCTCAAGTGTTATTTTATCATTTTTCATGATTGTAATTTATTACAAATCAGTGAAAGGATCAAAATCAGGAGTTGAAACTGTGATGCTATCATCCCAATTTGGAGGTAATACAAAACCAATAGTGTTAGTATTAGCTGAGTTCAAACCTTGTGTTCCTGTTGATGAAATTCTGAAATTATAACATGGAATACCTTTCAAGTTATTATGAATGATTTGTCCATGTCTGTTTACCAAGAAAACAGATAAACGTGCCACACCTGTTGCTGAGGCAATCGACTCAGCTGATAACGCTGATAATTGAACCTTCTGAGTAGATGGCAAGTTTTTAAACACGCCCACAAACGGAGCAAAACCTTCACCATAATATTCAGGTATGCCGTTGAATGTAGTGTTATCATTACCACCCTGAGTTAATGCTTCAGATTCAGCAATGTTAGCACTAGAAAATGCAGGTGTATAAATAATCTTGGTTGAATCAGCTGCTGCTATTAATGTATCCCAATTAGATAGGGTTTTTAATGCTGCTTCATTTGCGAATGGCGCCGCTGATTGTGTACGTTGAAAAAACGCCATAACGATTTGATCAAAAATTTGCGCACAGTTAACCGCTGATATAGGAGTTAACGCTGGTGCCGGTGGACATGATTGTAACATAGTTTTTATATGATTAAATTTTAAAAATAAATATTTGATTATGCCACCTCTTAGCATTTACATTTCAAAAATAACATTTTTTTGAATAAAAAAATTATGCTTGTCTAATATATTTTGCTTCAGGCAATAAGTCTAAATATTTTCTCATCATCAATGTATCTGCGAAATCGGGTGAACGGCCTAATATATTTTTTTGCTCATCCTTTGAATTAATATGCAATTTGCCCTCTAAATCAGTTTTTGATCGTTTGATAGCACGTAAATCCTGCACTATTAAATCCTTTATGTCTTTCACCTCACGCCCTACTTTTATTTTTGTTGAGAAATGCCCATGTAATTTTGAATCATCAAAAATTTCACAATTCTCAGCGTGTATGTTTAGTCTAATATCATTTTTATTAATATGCTCCTCACATAAATGATAATAACATTGTGTTTTAAGGTTAGCGTAATTTTCACGCCCTCTGATACTATAATCCTTCATAGCAGGATTGCCGCCATGAAAACCTACGTAATTACCTAATTTTACTGTGCCACCTCCCACACCATCCTGATCGACTATCACCTGAGATTTAGGCACATTAAATTTAAATCTGAGCAATTCAATTTTTGAAACAATATCATGAACGTCTGATTTTTGATAAACTACTGTATGAATTACCTCCCAGCCTTTCCATACGAATATAACACAGAAATCTCTACCAAATCTAGCAGCATCGACTGTAATGCATCGTTTAGCATTTGGCGCCTGTTCAGGATAATTAGTAAATAAATCCTTTAATGCCATGTGATTGCACAGCTGTAGGCCATCAATTCGAATCTTCCAATTACCATCTAGTAATTGAGATTTTTCCTCATCACGTAATGAAAGCAAGTTACCTAAATAAGCAGGATCCTTTTCAATTAATATACGATTGGCATAAATATTACCCGGAATGAATGTAACGGTTTTGATCAAATCATTAATATTAACCTTCGATTCAACCAATTCTTTATTTTGAAATATGTGAGGGCATTGCTGAAACACCTCGTCTATACTACTACCCCATACATATGAATCACCATCACGAGTGAAATACCTTATTTTTCCTGCACGTTCAGGAATCGGAAATCCTGTTTCTTCATCTATCCACCATTCAATAAATTTAGCCACCCATGAATCAGGATCAGGGTTGCATGTAGCACGTACATATGGCCTAACACCTGAATCTGATCTATTACGTGAAAGCATATAAAAAAATTGTGATTCAGTAAAATGTGTTAGCTCATCAAAACCTATAAAAGGGATTTGTGATCCTTGCCAGTCTAATTTGTTTTTTTCATATTCGAGATGAGCAAATTTGATTTTGCTGCCGGATGGGAATACCCATTCTAATGAACTTTCTCTTTGTGCGCCTTGTAAGATAGGGTACAAATTTTGTGATGTATCCCACAAACCACCTCCGTTTTTTATTTGTGGCGTTGTTCTCCTAAATATAACACCCCGAAATTTATTATTATGTACGTTACGAATAGACTCCATCAAAAGCGTGAATGTTTTACCTGCTCCTGCTGCTCCTCCCATGATCGCTATGTCTGCACGTGTGGATAATGCTAATTCCTGAAATCCCGGTTGAGGTTTAATAATCATGCATCAAAAATAATGAATTAATCAAAATAATAATTATCAAAATTAAATATTGGGCTTTAATCGCTTTAGAGTTGCTTCATGGAGGAGCTTTACTTAAAGTTAGGTTAAAGTTTTTGTTTTTTAATCGCTTTAACAAATAATATTTTTATGATTATTCAAAAACACGTTTTTTTGTATCAAAAACGCTGTTTTTAAGAAACGAGGTGCCGTAATCAACAACCTTTTAGCGCTGTTGCTAGCTGCGTCAGCAAGCTTGTGCAACTGCAAGCGCTAAAGTTATGATTTTGGTTTGATATTGTCAAGGGTAAAATAAAGAATGTGGAAAAATAAATTAGTTCATCATGTGAATGATGAACACAAAAAAAGCCCGGACTAATTTGCCCGAGCTTTAAAGAAAAACACATGAAAATATTGTATTACGTTAAAGGAATTTCAACCTCTATTTCGCTATTAGTATGTTTTAATTTGATCATTTTTTGATCATAAGTTTTAGCCTCAATCACCTCACCTTTTTCAATTTTTGCTAATTCATCTGTACTGAAAGGCATGGTAATTGTTTTGATGAAAGGATCACTTATTACTTTCATTTCAGAAAAAGGCACCTGTAATTGACCTAATGAAATACGATCCAATGAGGCTATAGTTGCTGCTATTGCCTCAGCATTAACCTCGTTTCTAAATTGCTCAATTTTTGCACTTTTAGCATCGTTAATTTCTTTGATACTAGAATCTGAATTATCATTTATTGTTTTGATTTTTTCGTGTGCTGTTTTTTGTAATGCCTCAATTTTTTCCTGCAATTCCTTTTGTAATGCCTCAATTGATGATTTTAAATCATTTTGTAAGACTTCTATTTGTGCCTTAGAATCATTTTGTAAATCCTCAATAAGAGGCTTTACTTTTTCATTTTCCTCAGTGATAAATGTTGAAATTTGATTTTCAATCATGTTATTTAAAGCTGTGCGCTCGATCAAATCGTATGAATCAGAGCCATTTTTTTTTAATAATACTACTTCCATTTTCTTATTATTTAAAGGTTTTTTAATATTTCATTATTTGTTTGCAAACGATCAAATACATCATTCATCACAAAGGTATTAAATAATTGAATGATCTCATAAGATTGTTCCGGGCCGTATTTTGATTCTAATGCTTTGCCTAAATCGCTCAATTTATCAATCAATTTGGACATGATAAACATGTTTTCACCGGCGAATAATAAAATGGTAGTTAATTCAGATAATGCTGTTAGGCTTTTATCAAAATCGATTTCTACGCCTTTTTTCTCAGTATCATATTTTACTTTTAAATTATCCTTTAATAATTTTTTTACGTGTGCCCTAAATACATTTTCATCCTGAAAATCTATAAATATTTTAGGCATTGCTATCTCAATTTGCATGCTCATAATTACCAATTGCTAGTTAAATCGTTTAATTTATTAATTTTTGCACTATCAGATAGTGCTGATATTAAAATTGCTTTCATTTGCTTTCGCACCCGTTCACGTAGTTTTTTCTCATCAATAAATATCTCAGGCTCATTAATAAGGATCGAATCTAATTGATACCTCAATGATTTGGATTTATGTGATTCCTTATCTAATTGCTTTTTTAAATCAATTATTTGATCGTTCAATTCTTTGATCAATAATTCCTTATTATATGATCCATGAATTTTGATCCCATGCTTAAATAAATGCAATGTAGTTAATGCGCCTTTTTTAAATTCAGGACTTTCATGTTGAAATTGCTCCTCGAGCACTTTCCTAACGTTTTCAAATATTAATATCATTTATAAAATAGTAACATGATTAGTATATAATTTATCGTAATGATTATTCATGCCTTGAAAATATTCAGCATCATCACATAAATTATAATTGTCTAATACACATTTAGAAAAACGCTCAGTCATGCCTTTGCGCTCATTGATGTGTTTTAAATCAATTGAATTTTCGTACACTAAAGCATTTAATGCTTTTTCACCTGCACGAATAAAAGACATGCCTGTTTCAATATCATAAACAGCCTGCTCTTGATCGATAATCAATGCTAAATTATCTGTAGCAATTGAATGAATAAAGTTAATAAGATTTCGTTCCATTTTTTTTAGTTGATTTGTAAAGTTTACGATTAGGATATTTTGATTTATGTATGCTGAACACTCGTTCAATGGCCTCATACTTTGATGAGGCGCATATCTCTGCTATGAGTTTCGAGTTATATATAATTTGAAATATCATATTATATAAGTGTTTTTAAATACTCATTGATTGCCTCATCATCAAGATATTTGATGATATTTAATTTATATATCTCTAATGATATGTGATCAGTTTGTAATAATTTGTCTTTATATTCTTGCATGATTTTATATATCATGTTATGATCAGTCATAAATCTTCTCATAGGATTGAAATGTCCACCCAATACAGATAAAGCAATAATGTGTTTGAATTGATAAGCATTATCATAATCGAATGTAATGATAACCTTGTTTTTTTGTGTTTTAACGTTTGAAATTTTCATTGTGTTTAAATTTGCGCCGGTAACGGGTATCGGCAACCCTTGTTGATTATCAACACTCAAATATACTAGTATTTTTGATAATTGCAAAAATATTTTTAAAAATATTTAGTTTTTTAATTAATTTGTGTATGTTTGTGTAAGGAACAACAAAAAACACGTAAAAAACGCATTTATGAGCAAATACAAACGAAATAAAGTCAAATCTGATATTGGCCCAAAATTAAAACAACATCGATTAAAATTAGGATTAACATCTCAGCAAGAATGTGGCATATATATAGGCATACGTCCGGCAACATATGGTGAAATTGAATCAGGATACAATACGCAGTTATCCACATTATTGCACGTATTAGATAAATTGAATTTAAAATTAGAAATAGTTGAAAAATGAAAACAGAAATTATAAATGATCTGAATGATCAGATTAATAAATATCCTGATGGTATTATTTCATTGCATTTGAATAGAAAGCAGGCTCATTTTATTGTAAAGGCTTTACAGAATGATAATTCTAATAGTTTATCTAGTATAGTTGGTAGAAATTGTCCTTATTGTGGTGAACCATGTATTGAATGTAGTCATAAAAACGATTAATCATGAAAAAAATCCTCATCACATTAATATTATTATCAATTGCTATGTATTGTGATAATAAGTCATTCAATAATTATAAACCAATTGAAATCAAATTAATAATAGAAAAATAATATGGAACATTTAAAAAAAAATACTGCTCAAGTAGTAAAATTTGATAATGCTGAAGCTGGTAACATTTCATTCATTAACAAGGATCCTCAAAACCCGATCCTAAAATTATGCGCCAATGGTGATATTTTTGTAAAGGGCAAATTAATCGAAAATGATATTGAGGTGATCAATGCATTAAAGGAATTTATTGCAGGTCAAAGAAAAATAAAATCTATTAATGTAGATAAATTAAACGGCAAAATATTCGAGGCATTGGGTGAGGCATCAATGTGTTGGACTGAAACACCAAAGGGCACATTTCAATCATCAAAGGTTTTAGAGATAGGCAATAAACTATCTGATGATATTATTAACTTAATCAATCAATAATATGAATAAGACAAAAAAAATATTACTAGAACTATCGTTTTTATTATTTATATTTTTGATTATTTATATATCATTAATATTAGTAATAAAAGAGAAATCCACCAATTTAACTCAATGGATTGATGATAATCCGTTATCATATTATATAATAATGGTATTAATATTTTTAACATCATCATACATTGCTGAAAAAATCACAAACAAAATATTTATGAACAAAGGAACAAACGAAAACAATGACCAACCATTGAACATTGGCACATCATCAAATAGTGTATTCAACACTAATCAAAATCCTAGCGCTTTTATTGTAGCATCATCAGGTACATCGAGTTTCAATAATTGGCATGCACCTGTACGAATTGATGTAATTGAAAACAATGATAGTATTGAATTTATTTATAAACAAACATCTATTATAGGTTACACATCATTTCCTCCTCCTCCTCCTGAAACTATGGTTTTTAAAATAGTTTTCAGTTGTGTAAATGGCAAGTGGAACAAATCAGATAGGATATACGGTAAAATAATACCGGCATCTAATGAAACCTATGAATTTTAATGTTATGATACACTTATTATTTTATGCCTTAAATCGTTTTTTAAGCGGCGCAAAGAACGGAGCGTTCTATGCAGGTAAACACGAAAAAAGAAATATATTTACAATATTATTATCTCAATCATCTGTGTTTTATGGATTTATTGTCATACCACATATTGAATATACATTTAATAATTATTTAGTATGGCTTTCAATAATACCATCATTAGTATATATACACATGCATTTTTATGGCATGAATAAATACCTTCATCTATGGGAATCATTAGGAGCAGTTACATTTATGGGATACGGCTTATTATTGGGCGCTGATATATTTCTATATCCTTTGTCCGGCATGCTTGTAAACATAATTTGTTTCAAAGGCCCAATAAACTATTACATTGGTAGAAAATGGGTTGAACGAATCGATGGAACAGATGATCCCACAGGCAAAACATTGGGTTTTCCTACTCCTTGGGGATTTTTCAAACGTCCGAGAATATCAAATGGTTATACTCAATTGATATTGGGCATTATATTAATGGCTATATGGTTTATAATTCAGGAGGTTAAATAATATGAAAAGAATAATGGAATATGATGATGATGGTGAGTTATCTATTGTTAGAACCAATTTAATGAATTATGAGGAATATTCAGCATATTGTGGAAATTGGGTTCAACAAAAGATAAAAAATTGCAATATGCCTCGCACTATATGGGATGGTAAATTAAATCAATTTGTATGCCCAAAATGCGGATGGGTTTCACAATTCCCTGCTGATTTTATAAATAGATACAAACAAAAATGGAATAAATAACATGATACATAAATTAGAACCCGGCAATCAAATCAAATTCACAAATGAATTTCCATATTACAATGTAATGGCATGTAATGATAGATATGCTATCTGTACTAGAAAATTTGATCGTGAACATGATTATGAGTTTATTACTCATGCTGTTGCTATGAATGCATATTCATCTGAGGAAGCTGCATTGGATGCTATGAAAGATGATACAGTTTATACTATTATTGATTTTGATAAAAACATCAGATCACCAAATGATTCTATATTTAATCCATATGATTATTCAGTTGAACAGGATTGTATTAAATGCCTTAATGATTTAATTAGTGGTGAATGCAATTTATCACGCCGTAATCAAACTGAGTTATTAATCGAAAGTGTTATTATAAATCCCCAATCATTATGAGCAAAATAGAGGTTAAAATAATTATCATATCATTGATATTGATACCATTATTGTACAAAATAGCAAGGTATTATGCTAAACGTGATAACTATGATTTTGAATACTATTGTAAAAATAAAGCAATTGGATTATTATATAGTTTATATATGGATGCTTTTGTTTTTTATATGATAATCAGATATTTAATTATTCCTACAGCTATATTTATAATCGAAATATGAACACATTAAAAACATTTGATCACGTACATGATTTAAAACATCATGAAGCTAAATTACTTGCAAAGCATGAAAAAGAATTGCAGGATTTTGAATCTGAAAGACGTGCATATTACATCAAAATGATTTATTCATTTTTGCCTATACTAAAAGATGATGAGGTGATAATCAAAACTGAAATGTTTTTTAGTAAGTCATTAACAGGAAAACATGTTGAATTAACATTTAGAAAAAATCAAAAATCAATCAAATTGAATGAATTATATATCCATCAATCAGTTGGGTATATTGAATTGAAAAATTATCCATTTAAAGCTGATCAATTAGCATTATTATTAAATCATTTAGAAATTGAGTTAAAAGATAAAACGTATTAACATGCTCATGTTTGATGCTCGCCGGATAGTTGATCAGATCAACGCCGGCAAATTAAATGATCGTTATCAATTGCAGGAATTAATCAAGGCACGTGATATAGTAAGGAAACATAATCACAAGGTAATAGATAATCCTCGCACACGTAAATTTCAGCCTATACCTAATGATCAAGAAATAGCTATTTGTTTTATCAAGAATAATTAATATTTTCGCCTGTTCCGTTAATCCTGTATTTAGTTAGATTTAAATGCATCGTGTTAAAAGGTAGCCTCATGGCTGCCTTTTTTTGTTTCAAATAATTTATATTTGAGTCGTTAAATTATTATTCACTTAAACAATTAGTCCAATGAAAAAAATTATTCTTTTTATGATCGGGGCATTATTTATGACTCTCATCACCTCAACAGATTCGAATGCTCAAACGTGTACCACGTGCGGTTATCTCAAATCATCACCAACACATGCTAACATCGATACAGCCACCAATGCTGATACGGTGATTCAATCAATTACCATTTCCGGGTATTGGGCAGTCGTTACGATCATGCCAACGGTAACTAAAATATCAGGAACAGTTGGAGGCACTATGCAATTATACGGGTCTATTGATGGATCTAAATATGCATTAATAGATACCATTGATTATACAGCAGCAAACGTAGCAGGAGCGCAAACATTTACCGGTTGGAGTATTGTGCCTTCAAAATATGTTTCTTATCAAATTAGGTATATTACATCAGGAACGATGTCCGCTAAATTACAAACGTATGCCATTTGGCGAAAACCTTAATGAGATTAAAATGAAAAAGGCGCCCACATATGAGGCGCCTTTTTTTATGCAATCATCATGCTACACAGCATTATGATCAGTAGTAATAATAACATGATCGATATTATTTTTCTAGCCTCCTTTTCTTCAGGTACTGATTTTTTATATACATCATACCGATAAAATTTTTCTACGCCCCAGCTAATGCTATAATCCTTATCCTTCAATTTGATCATCCAAATGCCATCGCTGAATGAGAAATACACATAATCACATTTAGCATCACTATAACGATCATAATATAAAGGATCGTCCGGATTGACTTCAGGTACATCAAAAAATAGATTGGAGATCACGTATATCCACCATCTGATTTTGAAATAAATTGTTTTCATAATATTACCTCCTATTGATTATTGATCCTTGAACGATTAAATCCATATTATCATCAATGTATTTAATCAATGCCCTTGTTCTATAATTTAATTTATCTCTGTCCTGATTATTATACCACCACCATAACCAACCTTCAGGGACATTTGCCATTTTTGTGCCTCTGTGCGCACCAAACCACATCTCTGTATGATCTGTTACTATAAATTCTTGTTGTTCCATTATCGTGTTATTTTTGAATGTTTTTAGTGTTTGGCAATATACGAATTACATCAATATCCAATGCCTGTGAAATAGAGATGAGGGAATCAATGCCAAATGACCATGATCCTGTTTCAATTTTTGAAATGGTTGTACGATCCATGTCTACTAGCAATGCTAATTTCGTTTGACTGATTCCTTTTGCTTTACGAGCATTCGCAATGATGATACCAATCTCTTTGCGCTTATCTAATACCTTTGATTTTTTCATCATCTTCTATTATTAATTGTAATAATAATTCATTGCATTCTACTAGCAATTCATGTATGTATTGTTCCATCGTAATTGATCCGGGATTAACGCCGTTTGCTGATAGATAATCAATGATCTGCTTTGTATCAATTGTCTTGCGCTTAGTTAAACCTAATGCGTCTGAATAATCGACCACGTGAATTTCCTTATGGCCGAGAGCGATAGTTTCGATTTTAATTATTTTCATTTTCCTTTTCGTTTTTATATAATAATGCTGAGGCAAAAATACACATAAGTGATCCCAATGCTGCTATATCACTTTTGATGATAAATGATAGGATCAACATGCCTATTGATATAAATAGGCATGTTAGTAAGATGGTTGTTTGTTTCATGATCGTGATTATCTTTTTAAATAATTTGCTCCGTAAGTGTTTGTACCTTGTAAAGGATTTTCATCAAATATGTTACCTCTTGGCGTATTTTTTACCGGCGTGTTCCATGTTGCTGCTTTCAAAATATTGCCATTCGATTTGTCAATAAATGAATGAACTGAATTATTACAAAATATTTTTGATTCACCATTAATGCATTTCAATTGCATGATGATTTTAATGTACTTCGTGCCCTCTTTAAATTCATATTGATAACAAAGGGTTGATTTTTTGTAATCTATTTTTTCATACCTTTCATTTTTTTCAATCAATTCGCTTTTAGAGCGATCATTTAATAATTGAACGAAA
>ERZ869921.112-NODE-112-length-48053-cov-10.190216_pt1 | contig 48053 bp, 54 predicted proteins | sample MGYA00579310_ERZ869921 | MGnify/ENA primary metagenome ERZ869921 (study PRJEB32216, sample SAMN09231816) | wastewater metagenome | place: USA: Maryland | collected 2016-06-21 | study: EMG produced TPA metagenomics assembly of the PRJNA472060 data set (Reclaimed...
ATTTCATCGCTCATGGATTCTCCAGTGCGTGTGTCGAGTCGGTGAGGGTGCGGGCGGAGAGAGTCATTGCGGCTCCTTCTCTTTCAGTTCGGCGTAGGTATGTCGCGTGAGGCCGTCGCTTGGCGATCCGTCCGGTTTGATCCACCGCACCCAGTAGTCCACGGTGGCGACTCCGCTCATGCGCTCGGTGGTGACGACTTCGCAGACGATGCCGGTGTGGTTGTCGTGGTCTTTGTGGGTGACGATGTGGGTAACGAGGGTGCCTGGTTTCATGGTGCTGTCTCCGAGCGAGCAAGAACCTTGCGTGCGAAGATGAATGCGTCCGTTTCGCGGTCCGCTTCCTTGATGACACCCACCAGTGCTTCGCGGAGGGCGGCGAGTTCGGCTTCGGCAGACGCGCAGTACGAGTCCACAACGACAGCGAGAGCGGCCCCTTCCTCACCGTTCCGGCACGGGTTCCAGCCGTGACGGCGGGCGATCATGTTGAGGCGGTCGCAGAGCGTGCCCGTCCAGTCGAGTCGCGTCAGGCTGGCAATCTCGTTTCGCAGAGTGTCGAGTTCGGCTTGGGCGGTGGCGAGTCCTGCGGCGTGGGCGCGGTTGCAGATTTCTGCCAAACACTCAGCGTCGAACTTGCAATCCTGCTTCATGTACGAGTCGCCGACCCACACGCACCACTCTTCGCTGTCGGGGTGAACCTGCTGTGCTTTGTACTTCTCACCCACGGCCCACCTCCGTTCGCGCGGCTTGGGCGGATAGGTTTGGGTAGTCGGGGTTGTTGACGGGTGCGGGGAGGGACGCGAGGCCCGCCGCTAGTTTGCTCGGCTTCTCTGCGGGGCTGGGGTGGGTCATAGTTTCACTCCGTAGCGGGCTTCGATCTTGGACTTCCGACGCTCACCAGCCTGCTTCGATTCGAGGTCGCCAAGGCTCGCACAGAGGTCGTGCGTAGAGCGGCCGTCCCATGCGTCTTTCACCGCCCTCCTCACCGCCGCGTCGATCTTGCGGGCGCACTTCCCATCCCTAATCACGTCCTCTGGTTCGCTTGACAGTGGCGACCGGAGGTTGTCTAGGTGGTACTCCCATTCACTGTGGCTCGGTGTGATGTTGTGCAGGGTGGTGAGGATGATCCTCTCTCCAACCGTCGCCTTCTTGCTCTTCTTCATTCCATTCCTTTCGCCGGGTGGGTGGTACGTTTCCTATACACTTGCGCGCAAGTGATGGGGTTCTGTTCAATCCCCCGCGTGCCCGGTGGGGCGCGGGGAGGGGGTTAGTTTGTCTTGGCCTCGGCGTGCGTGAAGTCCGGGTGCTGCCCCTTCATGTGACGGGCAAGGTTCTCAAAGGTCCGGTTGCAGCACGGGCACACACCGGCGGCGACACGGTTCTTGATGCGGGTGATCCGACCGGCAGCGGCTGAGAGTTGGCGTTCCTTGCGGGCTACCCGTTCGCGGAGTTCAGTGGTCCGCTCGCGTTCCTGTGCGAGCAGTTCCTGTGCCCGCTGTGCCGCCTTCTCCGCGCGTTGCTTGGCGGTTTCGCCGTTGTAGTAGTTGGCGTGTCCGTTCGTGCAGTAGAAGGCTTCGTGATCCTCTACACGAGCCTCGCGTGTGGCTTCGTTGATCCCGAACACGCAAGCGCATTTCCAGCAGTTGAGGGTGGTGATCGTGACGGTGTGGAATGTGGTTCCCATTGCGAAATCTCCTTGCCCATTCAGCCGGGCCAGCGGGTGAGGGTTAGAGGGGGTAGGCAATAAACAGGCCGGTGATGATTCGGACTTCGCCAGCCTCGTAGTTGTCTCGCATCTCGGCCTCCATCAGCAGTTCGCTGTCAGAAACCGAGACGATGGAACTGTCCTTTGCGAGAAGTGCCCAGCACTCGACGTTCTCGATAAAGGGCTTCACCTTCCCCCTCCCCGCCTTCTTCGCAGGCTTGGGCTTGGGGGTGGGTTTGGTCTTACGGGGCATGGGGAGGCTCCTTGGGGGTGTGGGCTTGTTCTTCTTCGCTATCTTCATGCAGGTCGCTGGTCCACGTTGCCCGGCTACCTAGGCAGTAACCTTCGTGTCTGTCCCCGTGACCAGCTGGCAAGTGGCAGGGGGAAACGCTTTCGCCGTTGGCGAGGATGAACACCGCCCCGCACTTGTCCGTGCTGTTGCCGCTCACTTCCCCGCCCCCTTCTCCACGGTGGGGACGACTGATGAAGATGGAGGTTGTTTCGCCGTTGCAGTCGTGCTGGCAGACGTGTTCCCAGCCGTAGCGATGGCCGAACAGAACGCACCACAGCCGCTTGAGAGTGAGCATGTGAAGTCTCCGGTGGGGAGGGTGAGGTGGGAGGTCATGGGTGTTCTCCAGGTAAAACGATCTTGTGTCCTTCGGTGCGTAGCAACTTCACGGCCTCGTCCATTCGACCCACCATCACCCCCGCGTACGCGAACTTGCTTACGCCATCGCTTACGGTGCAATGGCCCTTCATCTGCGAGCCATCGGTGATTTCTTGGAGCGAGTACTGGCCGAGTTTGCTGTGCCACGCACGCGCCAAGTACCACGTCGCCCAGCGGTTGATGATGTCTTTGTCGCTGCGACCAAAGTTGCCGGTGCCGATGCGGTGGAACGTCTGCTCGTGTCTGATATCTAGCCGCTTGCAGCACTCCGCGATGTGGTTGACAAGGTGGTTCACTTGCTCCCCCTGATCGCTTCGGGCAGCAGGTCGTACACCACCCGGTCCACCCACTTGCGACCCTTGCACGTCTTGCAGTTGACCTCGCAGTTGGGCATGTAGGGGCAGACCGAGTGGGGTGTGCTGAACTTCACCATCTCCGCGGCGTTGTGGAGGTGGCCCTCGATCGCCTTCCACCTAGCCGCCAACTCCACGCCGGGCTTGGTGTGCGACAACTCCTCCACCTGCCGCTTACACGCGCGGATGGCGTTGACGGCCTCCTTGAAGGCGGGGATGGCGTCCAGGGCTTCTTGCGCCTCGGGCGGCACGGTGGACTTGGGGATGGTGGAGGGTGCGGGCCGCTTGGGTGCGACGGCCTTCTTCGCCTCGGCCATGCTCACGGTGCCGGCCTTCATCGCCTCGAAGGTGGCGGGCGACTCGGCCTTGGCTTTGGCAGCGACCTCGACGTACTTCTCGTTGGTGCCGGTGGCCTTGGCAGCGGTAGCGGTGGAGCGAGGGGCGCGGGAACCTTGGCGAACTTTTTCGCCAAGGTCGGCAACGCCCGCCTTCTTCCTCTTGGCCGCGTCGGATTCGATGTGCGGCAACAACTCCGCCGCGATGGTCGCCCGCTGGGTGGCGCTGAGGGAGCGGTGGATGATCGACCTCGCCACGAACCCGGCCGGGGTGTCACCTTCCCACGCGGGCACCCATCCTGCGTAGGTCGGTTCCACCCCCAGCCGGGCCGCGATCTCGGCGCGATGCCGTCCGTCGAGAATCATGCCGTCAAGGGTGATAATCGGCTTCATGGGGTCGAAGCCGTGTTTGAGGGATGCCTCCAGCCGCTCGATCTCGTCGGCGGTGAGGGGCGGGATGATCTGGGCGAGGGGGTGTACCTTCATAAACCGGCCCACCACCGCTAGGCGGTGAGCCGGTGTGCGTGGTTCAATCCGGCACAACCGCGAACGCGCCGTCGCCGTTGAGCATGGTGTACTTCTTCCCGTCCTCCTCGAACGGGAGTCCCTGGTGCGGCGTCAGCATCACCTTCATCCCCACCTCCAGCCGGTGCGGGTCGGGCTTCTCGACGTACTGGCCGGTGTTGTGGCAGAGGTTGACGTTCACCTCGGGGCCGACGGCGACGATCTTCGCCCACCGGAACGGCTTGTCGGTGTTGGCGGGGAGGATGATGCCCGCGGGGGTCTTGCCGTCCTCGATGATCTGGACGATGATCTGTGCTTTGCGGGGTTGTGTTTTCATGGTGGTTCTCAGAAGGGGAGCGAGCAGTCGAGCGCGAGAGCACGCCAGTCCTCAACGGTGAACGACTCCTCCTTGCGCTTGGTTTTCTTGGCGATGTCGGCGATGCTCTCCACCCACCGCGTCTCGCTCAGGCCGGCGTTGTTCTTGGTGGCGAAGTCCCACGCCGTCTGGAGGTCCGTCACGCCGCTCGTGTCGAGGGGCTGGTCCTTGGCGGGCACGGTGGAGGGTGGACCCTTGCGGGCGGGCGGAGTGGGCGCTGGTGCCGGCGGCTTGGCGTTGGCGGGGCGGGGCTGGGAGCCGGCGAGGGCGCGGTAGCTGCTCTTGAGGTTGGCGAGCACGTTGCCGCCAGCCTTCTCGTACTTGCGGCCGATGTTCCACTCCTCCTGCGGCTGGCCGTTGTACTCGCCGAGCTTCATGTAGAGCGTCACACCCTGGGCTGCGGTGAACTGCGGCTCCTCGAAGTTGCCGTCGAAGCCGAGTCCTTGCAGCGACTCGGTGCTGCGCTCAAGGTTGGTCTTACCGTCCTTGCCCTTGGTGTCGTTGTTGAGCATGAATCGCACAGTGCGAGTCATGCCGGTGTCAGCGATGGCGAACGTGAGGATCATCTGGGGATGACCGTTCTTGGTCGTGCTGGTGATGGCTTCTTTGAGGTTGCAGTTTGCGTAGTTGCCGGGTTCAAAACTCATCGTCGAATCTCCTTGTGGCTGGGTGTTACTTGTTGAATCCGAGCAGTCGCCACACTTCGGCTGCTCCTTCGGGGTCGGTGCGTGGGTCGTAATACACGATGTCGGTGGGGAGCGAACGCTCGGTCGCGTCGTCGGCGGTGATGAACGTGCGGGTCTTGGCGACCCACCACGGGGACCACACGGTTTGGATGGCGCGGGTGCCCTTGCTGCTGCCCTTGCCATTAGTCACCGCCACGTCGCGGGCAATGAACAGGATGTGGTCGGCCCACCCCTCAAATCGAGTGCGCAGGTGAACGCTCTTTGTCTGCATGAGCGCGAGTTGGTGCTGGAGATAGTTGTCGCCCTCTGGATTCGATACTTCGCCCGTGACGCTGTGGCAGATGAGCACCACGTTCCGCCCCTTCTCAACGTGACGATCCATGTTCGCCAGAAGAAGATTCATCTTCTCTCCGACCATCGTGAAGCCCTTGCCGAATCCTCCACCCACAGCCTCGATGCTCTTGGGCTTCTCTCCTAGCTTTGTTTCGCCGATTACAGATAGCGTCGCTAACTGCTGGAAGGCCGTTCCGCTGTCAACGACAACGGTGTTGATCCCTTCCCACAGCGCGGGCGTGTTCATTGCCAACATCGCATCATCGAACGTCTCGATCCCCTCAACGCGAGATACACGCAAGCCCTTTGATCCATCACTGTCGCGGTCGATGAAACGGGCCTTCTCGATGAGTGCGGCCAGCGTTGTTTTGCCGCTTCCGCTCGGGCCGTGAATGATGATGCGCTGCCCTCGTTGTTGGGGTCCGCTACTCACGGTGAACTTATTGCTGCCGGTAGAGGTGACGGGTGCGGTTGCTGCTGCCGACGACGGCGGCTTGCGGGTGGACGGTGCTTGACTCATACTGACGCTCCTAGTTCGGGGTGAAGATTCTCAGTGACAACGAAGCCGGGTGGCGGGTTGTTGGGGTCGAGGCCGTTGGCGCAGATCGTGAGGTACTCGCACCTGCGCATCGACCGACACGACCCGGTGTTGCGGAACCACCGCCCCTTCGTCTGTGCGTCGCGGAGTGCCGCGGCGACCTGCCACAACTCGGCGCGGTAGTCGGCGAGGTCGTTGGTGAGGCGGGGGATTTCCTTGCGGGCGAAGTAGAACTCGGGTCGCTCGGCGATGTCGGCACGGAGGCGAACGTCGAACTCGGCCGGCGTCTCGGGTCGGGTCTGGAGCACGTAGCCCGCGTCCTTGTCCGCCGCCTGCTTCCACTTCCCGTCCTTGTTCTTGACCCGCTCGCCGTTCTGGTCGAGCACGATCTTGACGCCGTTCTCGTCGGTGAGGGGTATGGACAGTGGCCGCATCCCCGGCTTGTGGATCACGTCGTACACGATCGTCTCGGCGGGGATGCCCATGTCCTGCGCGGCGAGTAGGTAGCCGCTGATCTGCGGGTCGATGGCGAGCACGCTCCAGTAGTCGCTGCTGGGGTCGATGCTGTCACCCGTCGTCTTTGTCTCGAAGATGGCGGTGCGGCCGTCGGCCAACTCCGCGATGAAGTCGATCTTGCCCGCACGCTTGAAGTGAGGGTGCTTGCGGTTGGTGTCGGGGTGGCGGAGCGGCAACTCAAACGACTTCTCGCTCTCGATGAGGCGGACGGGGGTGAGGCCGTGCAAATAGGCCATGTCCGTCGTGCCGTAGTCGTACCTTCGGCTGATGCCAAGGTCGTCGGGCCACGCCTTGCAGTACCCGTCGAACAGGGCGAGCACGATCACCCGCTCGATGTCCAACTCCACCGCGTCGTCCATGTCCCGCGTGGGCTGGGCGGCGTAGCGTGCGTCGATCGCCTGCACCACAGCCTCGCGGTCGGCACCCTTGCGGCGCATGTCGAGCGCGTCGTGGACGGCGGAGCCGATGCGGAGGGGTGGGGTGTCGCTGGCAGGTCGGATGCCCTGGCGGTAGCGGAATTTCCATTCTCTGGGACAGCGTTTGAAGCATGATGCCGCGCTGTTTGTGAGGAGTTGGGGGAGGGTGAGGGTCATGCTGCACCGCCTTTCGCAAACAACGGTGCCTCATCCCCGATCCGCCTCTCACTCAGCGCGATGTACGCCGGGTTCAACTCGCACCCGATGTAGTTGCGCCCGTGCCGCACCGCCACCGCCCCGGTGGTCCCGCTCCCGCTGAACGGGTCGAGCACGGTGTCGCCCACCGCCGACCCCGCGAGGATGCACGGCTCCACCAGCGCCTCGGGGAAGGTGGCGAAGTGGGCACCGCTGTAGGGCTGGGTGGCGATCGTCCACACGTCACGCTTGTTGCGGGTGGTGCCGAAGTCCGGCGTATTGCCGGAGTAGGTGGCGTTGTCGCCGCCCGCCTTCTTCACGCCGCCGATCGGGGGCATGGTCCGCTTGCGCGGCGCGAGGCCAACGCCGGGCTTTGTCACAAGGTCGTACTCGGATGTGAACGATGAGCCAGCGTCACCGCGAACACAATCCTCCGCGATGGCCTTGTGGTCGTAGTAGTACCGCTCGCTCTTCGCCAGCAGGAAGATGTACTCGTGCGCCTTGGTTGGCCGGTCGGTCACGCTCTCGGGCATCGGGTTGGGCTTGTGCCAGATGATGTCGGAGCGCAGGTACCAGCCGTCAGCCTGTAGCGCGAACGCGACGCGCCACGGGATGCCCACGAGGTCTTTGGGCTTGAGGCCGGGGGTGTTCTTGTTCGGCAGGTCGCGCACGGCGTAGGCGGTAGACTTTCCGGTGCCGCCGGTGCTGGCGTTGCCGGTGTAGGAGTCGCCTAGGTTGAGCCAGAGCGTCCCGTCATCGGTCAGCACCCGCCGCACCGCCGCGAACACTTCGACCATCGACGCGACGTAGGCGGCGGGCGTTTGCTCAAGCCCGATCTGCCCGTCGTGCCCGTAGTCGCGCAGGCCCCAATAGGGCGGGCTGGTGACGCAGCACCGCACCGAACGCTCAGGCAGGCGGGCGAGGGAGGCTCGGGTGTCGCCGGGATGGATCGCCCACTTGCTCACTTCGCCACCCCCTGCAACTTCGCCACCATGATGTCGATCTCGGCGAGCATCCGCTCGATCTTGTGGTTGGCCTGACGGATTGCAGCGCGGAGTTGGCTGTTCATCCGCATCAAGTCCTCGTATGACTTGAGCGATTGGGCGATGACGGCGGGGTTGTGCTCGTCGGGGAGAAGGTGAGGGCGTGCATCGAAGGTGGGCGTACCGATAGCGTGGTCCGTAGACATGGGGGTGCTCCGGGTTAAGGGGACGGGTGACTAGCTGGCGCGCTTCTTACGAATCTGCGCGATGTGGGCGATGCTGGGTACGAAGTCGGTGTTGCCTGTGTGACAGTTGCCGAACGCCTCGTCGATCTGCTGTGCCGACCAGAGGCGGTGGTGCCCGCCCTTGATCGAGGTGACAAGGCCGGTGGTGCGGAGCCGCTCCATGAACTCGCTGACCCTCAGGCCCGCGAACCCGCAACGGGCCGCGGCTTCCTCGTCGGTGAGCATGGGCTTGGGACCGTTGGCGACGGCGACGGTGTTGCGGTCGATCGCGTCCACGAGCCGGCCAAGGTTGAAGATGACGGCCTGCTCGAAGGGTGAGAGGGTTGGGGTGCTCATACTGCACCCGCCTTCTTGCGAGCCTTCGGTGCGGTCGGGTTGTTCTTCGCCGTCATCAGGTCGCTGATCTGGGTAGGAGTGAGGGCGGCGATGTAGTCGCCCGCGATGTCCAGAATGCGAACGATGGAGTAGCCCGTCTGTTTGGCCTTTGTGGCGAACTTCGCGTGGGTCGTCTTGGGACACGTCAGGCTCGTCCATGCCTGCTCGTGGTTCTTTTCGTTGCTCATGGTGGATTCTTCCGGCACGGCAAAGGAAGTCAAGGGGAAATAAATGAGATTCCTCTGGCGAACCTCTAAACCACTGTATTGCAAGGGTTTGTGGATAAAATATTTTTAGTGCTGGCCGCGTCAAGGTCGTTGTACGCCCGCTCCAGTTCCTCGCGCGGGTTGCCCTTCTTCGTCACCAGCGCACCCGCCTCGGTGTTGCGACGGCGGTAGGACTTGAGAGCCACCTCGACGGTGTGCCCGCACCACTTCGCCGACAACTCGCACCCGTGCAACAGGCTCCAGTCGTCCGCCTGTGCCTTCCGCAAGTCGTGGAAGGGCTTGCGGACCCCCACGATGCCTACGTGCTCCAGGTGCCGCCGCATGTGGTCCTGCGTGTGCTGGGGCTTGTTCTGGTAGCGCGTGCGGGTCGCGGTGCCGTCGATGATGGTCGTCGCCCCCTCGGGCATCGCGCCAAGTCTTTCGAGCACGATCGCGTAAGCCGCTGGCGACATGGGCACGAGCCGGGTGTCCTGCTTGGTGCCGCCACCCTTGCCCCTACGCTCACGCCGCAACCGCACCACGATCTCGGCCCGGTCGTGGTTCACGTCGGCCGGCGTGACGGCTAAAGCCTCCTCGATGCGAAGGGCACACAGGCCGGTGAGCGCGACCAACGCCCGCCAGTTGGTGTCTGGCAGCGACTCGATCAACTTGCGACGCTCGGCCACGGTGACGTATCGGATATCGCCCGCCTCGCCGGGGTCGGGCTTGGGCACGCGAGCGAATGGATTGACGACGAGGTACGGCTTCTCGCTGGTGGGCAACCACGTTGCTCGCTCAAAGAACGACGCGGCCACGGTGACGTATCGCCGCTTGGTGTAGGCCGAGCCGGGTATCGCGTTCATCCACGCCTCGGCCTCCTTCGCGGTGATCTTGCGGAGTGGGCGGGTGCCGAACGTCGCGGTGAGCATGGCGGCGGTGCGGTCGTAGTCAGCCACGGTCGCGTCGGCCTTATCGATGCTCATGGTGACAGCGCAGTCCTTGACCCACTCGCCCACGGTGATGCTCGCCGCGGTCGGCCGCTCGTCCTTCTTCATCTTGGCGACAAGGGCCGCCGTCGCCTCGCGCTTGGTCACGATGTCGGCGTTGCCCAGGCTCACGGTCTTACGCTCGCCGGTGTCGGTCGTCCACGATGCGCGGTACATGCGGTAGGTGACGGTGGTGCCGTTGGCGAGTGTGCGCCGCTGGGTGACGATGATCGGTTCCATAAACCCGCGCCAAGCCTTTCGGCCCGGCGACGGGTAGGAGGGCACAAACAATCCCACCCCCTGCCGTTGGGCGGGGGGTGAGGGGTTCTACTTGGTGATTCTCATGTCGCGCTGCCAAGGCTCCAGCGGCTCGTGCGTTTCAAGCCGGGCGAGGATGCGTGACAGCCAGTAGGGTGATACCTGCACGCCGCGCCCGGCCTTCTTCGCGGCTTCGATCTTCCGCTTGATGTCCGCGCGAAGGTCGAAGTTCCATACTTCATCGTTGCGGCTCATTTGCGCCTCCGTGCTGCTCGTTCGGCGGCGAGTTCTCGATGCACCCGGTAGAGCCTGGCCCGCTGCCGTTTCGCATCGGCTTCGGTAAGGTGGCAGCTATAAGACTGCCAGTGTCCGCTCTTGCTGAATCCGATGACGTACCAAGTGGTGTGCTGCTGGCCGAAGGGGACGATGCCGATGAACACTCCAAGGGCGGTGAGTTTCACGGGTTCACCTTGGATGTGGCGAGTTGTCGGGCAATAGCAACGGACTCCATAGCTGCTCGCGTCTGCTGAAGCTGCTCCCAATCGGCGTTGAATTGGTCCGCATCCCGCTGAGCGCTCGCGCGGTCGGTGTACCAGTTCACCACCCGCGACCACGAATCCGCGTCGGGGTCGCTGTCATTCCACGAACGGCAGAGAACGGTGTATGTTTTCTGACCCGGCATCGCGTCTATGTCTGAACCATCGCCAACTTCATACTTGTTCTGTCTCATGTGTTCACTCCCGATCTGCGTGCTTGTCCTGGACGGTGTTGATGTAGTGGTTGAACCGAGTTTGAACCGAGAAGTTCCGAGTCTTGGTAGGTGATAGGCAGCACGCGCAATGTGGCGTGCCGGTTTTCGCCTCCATACGCATCGCCTCCGCAGTCCTTCGGTACGTTCTCGCGCGGGCCTTCGCCGGCTCCCCGTCGATCATGTCTTGTTCTTCGGCAAGTGCTTCCCACTCGTCCGCGTGCTTATGGCATTCGTCGATGCGTGCATACTCGTCGCGTGCCCCTTCGTCGAAGTGTGAATCTCCACGGGAGATGATTCCCGACTTCCCGTGTACGTACACGTCACGGGCAAACTGGACGCCGAGGTCGTAGCGTTCTTGTTCGTTCTTGGTGCGGTTCATGGTTGTTCTCCTGTTCAGACGATGACGCATTCCGCGCCAAGTTCCTTATTCTTGCCGGCGATGTAGAGCCGGCGAATTGCGTTGATCGCGTCGCCCCGGCATTTGGCGATGGTCTGCGAATAGGCGTTCTTGCAGCACCACGAGCAAGCGCCGAATGACATTGTGCCACCCGACAGCCAAAAGCCCCAGCCGTCGCCACCCTCCCATTGGAGTCCGCCGGCGTTGAAGAACGCGACGGCGCGACCGATGTACGCTTCCTCTGTTGTCGAGAGGGTGCGGTCAAGGTCTGCCGCCAACTTCTCTGCCCCCTTGCTGTACGGGCTGCGGCCAAGGGCGAGGGAGGCGGTGCGGGCTGCTTGCTTGCTGTTCATGGGGTCCTTTCGTTGGGGGTCAAGCCGCGTTTTCGCCTTTCGGCTAGACGCGGGGAGGGTCAATCCCACCCCCTGCCGTTGGGCGGGGGGTGAGGGTGGGTTAGGTTCCGACCTTCGGGCGCGGTGCGTCGCCGAACATCCGCGCGATTACGCCCTGAATCTGGATGAATGCCGAGTTAAGCGCACGCAGTTCGTCGGGATCGGTCACAAGCATCATCGCGTGTGCGATTCTCGACTCTGCTCTGGTGAGGTCTGTGTGCAAGACCCCTCCGGCCTTGTTCTGCCAGTCTTTGGTTTTCACTTCTCACCCCCGCCCTTGGTGGCTTTGGCGATGGCGAGGCGGGCAAGGTCGTGTGCGGCCTGTTGCTCCGCTGTGCGGCCCTTGTTCTTGTCGGGGAACCCCTTGACGGTCACGCAGTAGCGCAGCACTTCACGCAGAGCGGCGAGTAGATCGGGAGCGGCGGCGATGAGGTAGGCGTTAGCCTGCACTTCTTCCGCCGATGCTTGCGCCGATGCCCCCTCGTGGTTGTCCACGCGAGCAATGTCTTTCCACTGTCCACGGTGCCCGGTGTCGGCGGTAACGTGGATGCACCCGTCGTGGTCGATATCCGTCTCCCACTTTCCCGGTGTGTGCGTCACAGTCGCGCCAAGGTCCGCCGCCAGCCGCGCCGCCCCCTTGCTGTACGGGCTGCGGCCTAAGGCGAGGGAGGCGGTGCGGGCTGCGTCGGTGATACGCTTACTGTTCATACTTGGACCCTCCTGAGGTCCGGGTGTGCTGGGCCGTGCGGTGTTAGAGCCGTGCGGCCCGATTGGTGGACCCTGGCACGCGCCAAGGTCTGAGGCAAGCCCGCCGGCGGTCTTTCGGCCGCGGGGGGGTGGGGTGGGAGGTGGGGTCAGGCTTCGCGGTAGTAGAACTCCACGCCGCCGATGTCGGTCGTCATGTAGTCCTGTTTCAACTCGTCGGCGGCAGCATCCCAATCGATATGGGAGAGCGGCCAATTAGCATCCTTGTCGATCGCGCCGATGTCGTCTGCCAACTCCTCGGCGTAGTCGCGGAAGTAGGTGTCACGGATGAACCCGATACCGTGTTCCCAGCCGTATCCCTCGCACTCTTCGCGCAGCTCGCGCAGAGCCTTGAGCAACTCGGCCTCCTCTTCGGTGAGCGGTTCGCCACGATCGGCCTCGTCGCCCTCGGTAGCGGCCTGCTCTGCCTCCTCAAGCCGCTCTAGCAACTTGGCAAGATCGCGGGAGTCCATCACGTCTTGGCCGGTGATGTCTGAGAGGCAGTCAGCAGTCTCGATGTCCTTACGCATGGTTAGACCCTCCTGAGGTCGTTCCGTCGTTTGCACCCGGTTAGAGGCGGGTGCGTGTGCCCTCGGCACGCTGCCGGGGGTGAAGTCGCGCCAAGGTCGCTAGACCGGGGCGCGGACGGTCTTAGGCCGCGGTCATTCGCGCGGCTGCTTTGCTGATCTCCTCGGCTCCGTACTTGTCGCGCGGATCACCCTTCCCCCTGCGGCTCTTGAATCCACAATCATGCGCCCAGCGGCCGCGGCTCTTGACCCAACGGAATCCCCGTGCCTTCATTTTGATAAGCGTCGATGCGTCCGGCTTGGTCGGAAACTCCACCCATACCCAGCGCCCCACAAGCTCCGCGGGGATGTGCTCGGCCGCGCACCATTGGACGATCTCAAGGGTGCCGGCGGTCGGCTCGGGGTTGGGGCGCTTCATGGTGGGCGTGGTCCGTGCGGCCGCTACTGCTGCTTCCTTGGTCGGGTAGGTGGTCGGGGCTGCCGGCGTCGGGTCGGTGCCGTGCTCGATCTCCTGGGCAAGCGTGCGGGCCGCGGATAGGTTCCGCGCCCAAGGGGGGAGCGCTGCCAGTGCTGCCAGTGCTGCGGCGCGTGGCATGGTGCGGATGTTGGCTAGGGTGTCGGGTACGTTCATGGCGTGAAACTCCGTAAGGGGTGAGGGAGACAAGCGCCGGCTGCGCGGGTGGGCGGGGCCGGCGTGGGGGTTAGGCTGCGGCGTGGGCGTTTGCCTCGGTGGGCATGAGGGACAGGGCAAGCCGGACGATTTCCGCGTCCGTGGGGTTGGGGCTGAAGTCTTCAGGCTTTACGCTTCCCGTCGCGCTGCAAAGTGCGCGGGTGGCGCGGTCCGGTGTGCGGCACACCCCCATGCAAGTGTGGTGCATGTCTTTGCGGATCAATCCAAAACCTAGGAACCGGATCGCTGGGATAGTGAAGACTGAGGCGACGCGCTGTAGGTCTAAGGGTTCTCCTGCACCCTTCACGCAAGCTGTTACCGTGTGCTGCCGGGTCCAGTGTGTACCGTCTCCGTGCTGGATCGCCCAAACCTCAAAGGAATATCCGGCGTTTGCCAGTGCATCGGATGCAAGGGCGACGGCCGCGGCCGCAGCTCCGAATTGGGCGGTATTGCATATGCCGTTGCAGTCGAACATTGCCAAGATTCGGACGATGGGCGACGGCCGGCCGATCTGTGTCGTCGTCCATGGCTTCTCGTTTCTGGCGTTCATCCGGTCTATGTTGATCTCGTCTCCCTGGTCGGACCAAACCCGGCGCCGGCGCTTGGATGGACCCTCTGCGTTCTTCATGATGTCGGCCGCGTCGACCCTGAGGCGCTGGGCGATTTCCATTACCTTCGGCTCGGCCTGGCCGGCTTGCATGGCTTCCATGAATCGGGAGTACTTCCGCCAGTGGTCGCCAAACCTGCAAGGGTTCTCGTCGTCGCTGGTGTCACACTTGCCGGTCTCGATGCAAAACCCGGCGTAGTCGGCGAAGCTGGCAAAGTGCCGATAGACGCGGTCGGGTGTGATGGTGGGGGTGTTGTGGATCAAGCTACACCCGCTTTCTTCTTCTCTTCCGCGGTCCATCCCTGGGTGAGCCGGTCGACGATCTCGGCCGCGTCGAATCCTGCGGCGTTCATCCGGGCCGCGGCGATTACGGCGCGGGTGCTCACGATGCGGCGCATGCCGGCGGATTCGCAAGCTGCGCGCATGTTCTGGACGATCTCGCGTGTGGTGTCGTCGGGGCATACGGCGCGCTCTAGCTGCTCGTCATAGCCGATGGTGAATACTGCGCCCGTGAATCGGTCAAGGGTGGCGGCGTCGATCTGTCCGCGGCCTACGTATTGGGCGGTGGCGCCGGTGCCGTAGGTGTTGGCGGCTGCCAGAATCACCGTATTGGGGTGGCGTTTGATCGTGCGGCGGGCGTGGTCGTGGTGGCGGGGTAGGCTGAGGCTGCCGTTTGCCAGTGCGGCGTTCACCGCTACCAAGATTTCAGCGGGTGCGGCGTCGATCTCGTCCAGCAAGTACACTCCGCCAGTCTCGTAGGCGTGGATAAATGCCGTCTCGTGGTAGGTGCCGTGGGCGTCGATGCCCCCGATAAGGCTGCCGGCGCTGCTGTCCGCGGCGAAGGATTGAAAGCCAAAGGGCCGGCCGAGTGCATCGGCTACCTGGTGGGCGAGGGTGGTTTTACCTGACCCTGCCGGGCCTGTCGTCCATACGTTCATCATGCCGGCCGCGATAGTGCGGACGATCTGAGACAGCTCGGGGCGGGCGTTGGGGATGGTGGCGCCGGCGGGGGCGTCGCCGATCTGGAATCGGATAGTTTGAGGGGCCTGGCTGCTGAGTGCGTCGATCTTCGCCTCCATCTGCTCTAGACGGTGGGCGGTGTCTGCGGTCGTGCCGACTGCGGCGCGTAGTGCGTCGATCAGGCCGGCTTCGGCGCTGGTGCTCTTGGTGGGGGTGCGGGTGGGTGACGGTGCGGGGGCTGCTGGCTCGGCTACTGCCGGGCCTGCGTCCCATAGGCGAGATGCGTTCGTCATTGTTTGCCCTCCTGAGGCAAGCGGCGTGCGGTATTGCCCGCCGATGACAGAGTATCGGCTATCAATCAATATAAGTCAAGGGGTATCAAGGGGTAACTATACGAATGAGTATATTTACCTAGTTGATGTTGCCGGTTTGCCCCCAGAGAATCAGCATCCTTTGTGAAGCGGATGCGAGTCGGCGTACACCTACGCCGCGACGCGAGCGGATCCTACGGGCATACTCCATGCGAATAGTCAAGCCGGCCGGCGCGGTCGTGCTCGCCCTGGGCGGGAGCGTGGGCGGGTGGTCGGTCGATGCGGGAGCGCCGGGGCAAGCTCGCCCGGTGCGGGGTGGTGGGTGCGTGCGTGGCGGGGCGGACCGGGGTAGGTGGGTGGGTGTGGTGTGTGGCGGTGCACCGGGGGTACGTGCGCGTGTGCATGGGAAAAAGTCGCCAGTCGTGCTCAGCGTGCTACTCGCGCACCTGCCAGTAGTGCTACCACGCTCTCCCGCTACGCTCGCCGACTAGGCATAACACCCTAGACGCTGCTGAGTGTAGGTGCAATGGTGGTGCAATCGTGCATATTCGCCTAGACGTATGCGTGAGTGCAGCGGTTGCGTAGACCACTGGAGCACAACGCATAGATCGCCGTCGATATGAGCCGGCGGTCGGGTGTGTGCCAGGGCGCGAGGCAGGGGGGGAGGGGGGTGCCGCCCCGCGCCAGTGGTCAGTTAGACCTCCCCACGTCTCAGCCCCCCAAAATTCGCCCCGTGAGATTTCCGCCCTCAGCCATTCAGCCTGCGGTGATCTCCCCACCGATGCACCTCTGGCACCATGCCCAGCTCCTCCATGAGCGAGTCGCGGTCGTGTTCGAGGGTCTGCTGGATGCGCGTCTCTTGCGGCACGGCGAGGTCGCCGGTGCTCACCAGTTCGAGTCCCGCGGCCCACGCCTCGATGCGGTCGTCGTGCTCTAGGCAACCGGGGCTGGGTGACAACCTCGTGTACTGGTGCTGGAATACCGGGTCACGGGCCACGGCATCGTCGATGACGACACGGTGCTGGTAGGTGAGTGGCTTGGCGGTGTTGAGGATGCGGCGGTTCTTCTCGCCCGTCGCCGGCTTGGTTTCGACTCGGCAGGGGATACCGCGCTCGCGGAGCATCCGGCGGAGGCTCTCGGCGATGGCGAGTCCACCGAACTGTGCCTCGACCTGGATCGTGCCGATCTGGAAGGCTCCTGCATCGGCGACGATTGACGCCAGGGCGTGCGTGAGGGTGATCTTGTCACTGGCCGGGTCCGCGTCGCTGCGGAGCCTGTAGCCCCGTAGGGCACGGTTGTAGTAGGTTCCGTTGAGTTTGCTCCAGACGGACCATGCCATCTCGTCCTTTCCGAAGCCTGCGGGGTCGATGTGGGCGACGGTGGTGCCTTGCCACGGCTGATAGTGCTTGTCGATGGAGGCGGGCTTGCGGAAGCGGTCGCCGTTGCCGAGGTTGTCTACCTCGATGGACTCGATGACGGTGTTCTCGCCGGCGGACTCCAGACCCCAGTAGAGGGCGGTGGGTGCGCCGGTGCCGACACAGGAGAGGACCATGAGGTCGGAGAGGCGAAGGGGCGTCTCGTCGCTGGTGGCGGACCGGATGATGCCTTGGTAGTGGCGGCGGAACTCGCCCAGGTGGTTGCCGCGCTTCTCGGCGACCCACTCTGGGGTCCACCGCTCGGGCTGGATAATGCCGCCGGGCGTGGTCGGCCGGCCGAGGTAGTCCTTGCCCTCACGGAGCCACTTGAGGACGATGGGGGCGAACATGCACTGGCCGGTCTTGGGGTGCTTGGCGAGTTCGATCTCCTCGTCGGTGGGGTAGAGGAGGGGGTAGATGCGGTGTTCCCAGCCGTCCTTGAGCCACTCCTCGTAGGCGGACTGGTCGCGGGCGTAGGTGCCGACGCCGATCTTGATGGCACCCTCTCGGCAGGTGCGGATGATCTCACGGGACCGCTTGGCCGTGCGTTCGCGGGCCTCAAAGGAGACGCTGTTCTCCTCAGTCTCGAAGTCGTCGAAGATGACGTAGTTGGCACGCCCACCCGTGCTCATGCTGGTGGAACCCATCGCCTTGTAGGAGGGGACGGCGGGGTTCTCGGCACCGGCGATAGAGAACTGCTCGGTGTTGTCCTTCTGCCAGTCCTCGCGTCCCTCGGGGGGCGTGAGGTGCTGGAGCATGGGACACTTGCGGATGAGGTGGCGGGTGGCGGTGAGCGCCTCCTTCGCCTTCGGGTTGGACTTGGTGTAGACGCCGCCGGTGACGGTGGGGTCGCTGAGCCACAGGAACGGCGCGAGGGGGTAGGTGATGCCGGTGGACTTGCCGAACTCGCGGTGGCAGAACAGGAACCGCCGGCTGTCACGGCCCGGCTCACGGCCCGTCGCCCATGTGAAGGCGTCCAGTTCGTAGGGGGTGAGCGGAGCCTTGTTGAACGAGAGGAGCGGCCAGATGATGCGGAGGAAGGTGGCGTAGTCGGTCTTGGCCCGTGCGAACAGTGCCGCGGCCTGCTCCACCCGCTTCTGAGCAGGGGTGGTCGCGGGCTTGGCTGGGGGCATGTGATCAAGAGGCGCGGCGGCGGGACTTCATGGTGATTGCTCGAGCACGTTTGGGGCGTGGAACGGGTTTCCAATCCTCGATTTCGACCTCGAGGCGTTGCTTTTTATCTTCCTCGAGGAGCTGGTGGCAGATGCGGCACACGGGCATGAGGGTTCTGATCATCTTCCCCTCGAGCACGAGTCTCGAGTATTCGGTGTGGTGAACCTCCCACGCTCGACCGTGGCACTTCACGCACTTGAACTGCGTGCGGAGCAAGGCTCGCTGGCGGATGCCCCTCCACAACTTCGACTGGAGGTAGTCGCGGTAGGTGGGGAAGCCCATCGACCGGATGATCTGGTCTCGAGACTCGTACTCGTTCATCTAAGCCTCCATGCTGCAAATCCCAAGCGGAGAGAGCGCACCGACCCCCCTGTGTGGAGGAGCCGGGGTGCCTGCACGATCCCGAAGGGAGCCGAGGACACCGCCCCTCGCAGTTGGTTCCGGCCTCGAGGGGTTTCACCCTGCCGGGCAGTCTGGACGCTCCCCACCCTGCGGGAGTTGGATGCGGCGGTTCGTCGGATACCTGACCGCACCTGGACTGCTGAGCCGCGGTCATTGCTGATGGTCCGTGGCTCGCCTGCACCCCTTTCAAGCCGGGGTAGGCGACTGCTGGCTGCTTGATTGCCCTGAGGCACGGGTCGCTCGAGCGGCGACGGGTCGGGTTGTGGGACGTTAAATCCTACGACCTTGTAGGTTTAAAAGCAAGCGTCGATGGAGTTATCCACAGGCGGTCCACAATCAATCTGTCACGGGCGTAGGTTTTCGCTACGATGGTCCGTGAAACGGGAGACACTCTTGACCGCCAGCGAAGCATCACTGATCCTCGGTATCTCGGACGGCCACGTTCGTCAACTCATCATCGACGGGAAGATTCCCGCGGTGAAGCACGGGAACGCGTGGCTGCTGACGCTGAGCGATGTCCAGAAGGTCAAGATTCACGGTCGCCGCGGTCGCCCGCCCAAGGCCCGCTAGTTCTCCGCCCCTCCACCCGTCGCCCGGCTCAGTTCGTCGAGGTCGTCCATCTTCGCGGCCATGTTGCCCGCGGCGGTGGTGTCGGCGTTCTGGAGGATGCTGTTGAAGTCGGCGGGGTCGAACTTGGCGAGCGCCTGCTGGATGCGGAACACCTCGCCGGGGCTGGCGCGGCGGTGGCCCGTCACTTCGCCGTTGAAGGTCACGTCCACGCCGATGTCGGGGTCGAGACAGTCCTCCATCGCCCGGAACACCTTGAACGCGCACCGCTCCTTCATGAGCCGGCCCTTGACCGACAACAGGTACTTCACGTCGTCCTCTGTGAGTTGGAGGGCGAGCGCATCGAGGTCGATGGGGACGGGGGGTTTCTTGGGCTTAGGCATGGGGGAGGGTGTCCACTGTCGAACCGGGCACGCTCACGAGCATGTTCACGGTCGCGGCTCCCTGGGTGAGTGTGTTGGCGAGGTCGCCACCTCCGGAGTCGATGCTGATAACCACATCACAGACACCGGCTGGGTCGCTGACAACGAACTCGTTGGCAGACCGTTGGGCGAGCGCGTCGGGCGTGGTCACGTCTGGAGCCTTAGCCGTGCCGCCTGCGGATGCGCCGCCGGTCGGGACAGCGATGGTCATACGCCAGATCGATCCCGCCGACACAAACGTCGTCGCCACATCGATTCGCTCCTGCGTCCAGACCGCGCCGGGCGGGAGGGTCACCACGGTCTTTGTCGCGGTCGTCGCGGCCGTGCCGTTGAAGTCGGTGTAGGCGACGGCGAGAGCGATCCATCGCGGCATGGCGTCGGTCCAGCCGGTCGCGGTGTCGGACTCGGTGGCAACGGTGGAGGCAGAGTCGAGGCGGCGGCGGAGCGTGGCGATGGCGTTGAGCACGGCCGCAGGGCGGGCGGAGGGGGTGGAACGGGTCATGGGTTGTCGATCTTGTTGACGCTGTGGGAGGGCGTCTGGTTGAGAATCTCGTTCCACATGAGCGACGTGCCCGGCAGACGCGAGAAGGGGACCACCGTGCGGATGCCGCGGATGTTCTCGTCGCTGAGGTCGTAGTCGGGGTCGATCATCGAGCGAAGGCCACCACCAAGACCCTTGCGGCCGGCGGTGATGATCGAGAAGGTGGGGTTGCCGAGCAGGGGGTCGCTCTCAAGGCCCGATGAACGGAACCCGCCGAGCGTCTCGAACCCGGCCGTCGCTGCGAACGAGTCGTAGATGACGGGGCCGATGCTGCTGAACGATGCCCGGCTGAACGCGGCGATTGCCATGCGGTCGGGCGTGAGCATCTTGTCGAGGTACTCCTCGCGGTCATTGCGGCCAAGGCTGTTGAGGTACGTCGCGGCCATGTACTGCATCATGCCGAAGGGCACGGCGGCGATCATGCCGCGGCCGATCGCGTCGCTGTCCCCGATCTGGTACTGAGCAAGGGTCTGTCGCTGGTAGGCCATGATGCCGAACTGACGGAACTGAAAGATGACCTTGCCCGCTTCAGTCTCAAGCCACGGGTGCGACGCGCCGATGCCGCCCTCTTGGATGATCGTGTTGACCTGCGAACGCACGGCCTCGATGTAGTCGTGCTTTGCCTGCGCGTCGGTCCACCCGCCTCCGTCAAGCTGCACGTCCACAAGCCCGCCCGGACCCTTCTTGTGGTTGGCCTTGATCTGTGCGGCCACCGCGTTCCACCGCGTCTGGTCCATGCCCAGCCACGCGAGGCGACGGGCCGATGGCTGCTTGCCGCTGAGAGCCTGCTGCACGAGTTTGTGCTGCACGCCGTTCGCCGCCATGAGCCGTGAGAACTCGGTGATCTGGGGGACCAGTGACGCGAACCGCGACTTGCGAGCGACCGCCCCGAGCACCTTGTCGGCTTTGGCGAGCCTGCCCTCGGGGTTGGTCTGGTACGGGTCGGTGGCGTGCTCCCACGAACCGAAGTAGCGCGCGCTCACGCTGTCGTGCCCCACGCCGATCGTGTAGAGCATGGCCTTAAGTGCGGGGTCGTTCACGTTGCCAGTTCGCAGCGCACGCCACGCCTGATAGACCGCTGGCATGTTGGCGAGGGTCGCCCGCACGCCAAGGCGAGTGATCGCGTGCCCCAACTCAAACGCGGCGGGTATGCCGAAGGCACCGTTGCCAGCGATGGCCGCTCCCTGACGCACGCGCCAGAGGTTGTCGGTCCATGTGCCCGAATCCTCTAGGGCGATGCCGCGCAGACGCTTCACGCCGGTTTCGACAAGGTACATGGCTTTGTTGACCTCGGCCTGCGAGTAGCCGGCGTTCCGCATGTCGCTGGACAGGAACTCCATGAGGCCGGAGTCGGTGTCGAACTTCATGCCGACCTTCGCGCCGATCTGGCGGCGCACCTGCGTCATCGCGGCCTCGGCGATGACCTGCTTGCCGTAGCCGTGGACGATCGCCATTGCGTCGTTGTTGAGCAAGTCCTCGATGCCGATAGTCGCGCCGCTCGCGGTGCGGATGGTCGCCTTCTCGTTGATGAGCGTGCGACGCTTGGCGACTGACAGTGTGGCGGTGTTGTCTTTGTCCATCGCCACCTTGTCGGCGATGGCGACGGCGGCGGATGGGTTGACGCCGTTCTCTTTGAGCACGCGGAGGAGGTGCTCGCGGTTGGTGAACCCGGCGGCGAAGGCGTTGCGGTCGATGCCCGCTTCCTTGCCGTGGGTGAACAACTTGGTGCGGAGCAAGTCGCCCACGACGCGGGCCTCGGCGGGAGTGAGAGCTGGCTGGGCGTCCATTACGGCGCGGGCGAACAGGTTGCTCACCTCGCCGGGGTGTGCTTTCTCCATCGCGTGCAGCTTGTCGAACGCCCACTGGCGGGTGAGGTAGTTGTCGTCGAGTGCGAACTTGTCGAAGTTCTTAACGAAGTTGTCCTTGCCGAGCTGCCCGATCTCACGGAGCGTCTTGCGGGTCGTCTCGACCGCGGCCCGGAGGTGCGGGTCGGCGATGGTCGCGGATGTGGCCGTGCGATCACGAACAAGACGACCGACCTTCTCGCGGAACTCAGTCTCGAACTTCATCCGCTTGGGTATGTTGATGCGGCCGATGCCCGCTGCGGTCGCCGCGCCGGTAACGTGGTCGTACATCTGGCGGAGGTAGCCGTCCACCTTTGTGTGCATGTGGAGCGAGTCGAACTGCTCGGCGGATGCGTTGGACCGCTTTGCTGCGCTGTCCAGCAGCGGGTCTTGGAAGATGGCGTTGGTGACGACGTTGAGGAGCGGGTGGTCGAACCCCTTGAGGATGGCGACGCGGCTGGTGCGGGGAGCCTTCTCAACGCGGGCAGCACGGCCACCCGTCAAGCCCTGGCCCTTGGTGCCGCCGAGCGGGAGCGCGCCGTTGCGGTCCTCACTCTTGAGGGTGTCGGCGAGGTCGAGCACGTCCTGCGCGAGTTCGTTGGGGTTCTTGTCCTGTGCGAGAACGTCGATGCCAAGGTGCTTGGCGATGATCTCCTCAACCTCGGGCGGCTTCTCCGCACCGAACAATCCTCCACCGTCTTTGGCCTCTGCCGCATCGTCGGCCATTTGGCTCAGGAGTTCGTAGACCTCCGTTGGCTTGCGGTCGAGCATGATGCGAGCCAAGGCGATGCCGCTGGTGTTCTCGCGCCACGGCTCGGGGATGAAGCCCGCTGGCTCCATGAGCATCTGGTCGAAGTTGTCAAACCCTCCCTTGCGGTAGTCGATGATCGCCTGGAGTGCGCTGTCGAGGGTGAGCCGGAAGTCGGATGCGCGGCCGCGGGTGTCGGTGAGCAAGCGGTGAAGTGGGCCGAGTGCTCGGGTAAGGAGCCTTTCGATGGATGCGGGCGTTTCGCGGAGCGTTCGCACGTCGGGGATGAGGATGCCAAGCAAGGTTTTCTTGACGGTGATCTTGCCCTCTTCGTTGAGGGTGTCGCCCTGCGTGAACTTCTGGAGGTCGCCGTCGGTGAAGGCACCATCCTCGTTCAGCGACTTGGCGATAGTCATGGCCGTCTTGGGGTCGCCCAGAGCCTCACTGATCGTCTGCTCGCCGATGGCGGCAGCGATGCCAGTTGAGGTTGTGGGGCGTACCAGCCGTGCCCGGCTCACGGCGTCCACGTCTGAGGTCCGCGCCGTCGCCACGTCCTCGTTCAACGCACGCGACAACTCGCCGGGCTTGCCCGCGTCCGCCGCGCTGACTATGCGAACGAGCACGGGGTTCTTGATGCCGTCCGCCGTCGCACGCTCGATGCCGAATCGGTCGGCCGCTGCCAGCGTCGCGGTGCGGATCGCTGACGCGCCGGGACCGCCACGCGAGTAGGCGACCTGGATACCCATAGAGCGGGCGTTGCCGCCGTAGACCACGCCGTTGGGACCGACGATGGGCGGGCCGACGTTGGACGTGGGCGCGTCGTTGATGATCTGTGATGTGTCGGGGTTGTCGGCGATGGCGTAGACCTTCTCGCGGCTGGCCTTGCCCTCGGTGGGGTCGTGGTAGGGCCGCTCGTTGAGGTCGCCCGCCTCGTTGCGGACGAAGCCCCTGCGGGCGTCGTTGCTGGGGATGAGGCGGTCGGCGTCGATGATCGCGTACTTCACCGCCAGCACGCGGCCGTTGCCGAGCACGAGATTTGCCTCGCGGCCGATGAGGGCGGTATCGGGTGTCGTCACTAGCACCGGCTCGGGCGCGTCAAAGAGTGGTGAAACCTCAGCCACTGGTGCCGGCGCATCCACCGCCGTCGTCCCCAACTCACCCTTGCTCGTCGGCGGCTCCAGACCCACGATGATCGTGCGGGGTGGCAACTGCCGGATCGGAGCATGGAACGGGTTGCGGAGTGAGTCGGTGAAGCCCGCGATCACCTCGTCAAAGAAGTCGTCGATGTTGCGACCCTTGGCGCGGCTCCATGCCTTCGCGTGAGCGAGCATGACGGCGTTCGTCGCCCGCGCCTGATCGGTGTCGCCAAGCACCCGGCGGAGCGAGTCGCGGACGGCCACGTACTTGCCGCCGAGTTCGCCCACGATCGGCTTACTCTGGTCCTTGTCGAGCAACCGACCAAAGACCTCTCGCTGCGTGTCGGTTAGCACGGAGTCCTTGCCACGAAACGACTCCCACACGTCGGCGAGCCATTGGCTGAACTGCTCGAACACGGACTGGAGTTCCTTGGTGGGAGCCTTGCCCTCTTTCTGGAACACCACCATGTCGTCGGCGAACCGCTCGTGTGCGTCAACTGTCCAGTTGTCGCCGGTCTGCCCGTAGTGCTCGTTCATCGCGTCGGCGTGCTCGGGCGCAACGTCGCGGATCATCTGTTGAACCGTGTGGGCGACCTCGTGGATGAGCGTTGTCGCGTTCTTAGCTTTGCCGAACGCGACGACTGCGCGGCCCGCGCGGTTGGGGTCAAAGACCACCTGCCCGCGACGCACCGTCGCCGTGCCACTGCGGACAAGCAACTCGTCGGGGTTGAGGTTGTGAACCTTGCCGTCGTCGCCGACCACACGTACGGTCGTCGTCGCGTCGCCGCGGCGAGGAACCCGCGTGGCATCGGCGAACGGAGTGGACTCGGTAACGATCGTCTCGACCGTGCCGAGCGTGCCGTCGTCAAGGCGGACCCGTGTGCCGTTCTCCAGCGTGGCGTAGCGGTCGATCGACACGCCCGCCGCGTTCATCTTCACTTCGCGGCCGTCGATGGTGCCGATTACGTCGCGGCCATCCACGCCGGTCACTTCCACCTCGCCGATACCATCCATGCGGACCTTGCGGCCCACAAGCCAGCCGAAGCCCGAACCACCACCGCCCGCACGCTCAACGTGGTCAAGGTCGGCGATGTAGGCCATCTCCGCCGCGGCCACGTCAAGCGGGGTAGACGTGCGGGTGAGGCCGGGGACGTGCTGGTAGAACAGCACGCCGCGGTCGGTAAGTTCCGCACCCGCGTTCAACCCCGACAGAATCTCGGTCGCGGCCTGATGCTTGCGAACCGCCGCTTGAATGTCGCCCGCCGTCCTGAACGAGTCGGCCGCACCGAACACGGTGCTGAACGTCGTGCCGAACGCGATATCCCGCATCGCGTCGTGCCAGCCGTACTCCTGACCCGCCAGTTGTGCGAGCACCGCGCCCTGTGCGACGTTCTCGCCTCCAGCGATGAGGCCGCGGGTGGCGAGGTTCTTCATCACGCTCGCGGTGCCGGGGAGCACGATGCCGGGTGCGATCTGGGTAGAGAGCAACGCACCACCGACCTTAGAGCCGACCGCACCTGCACCCACGCCCGACAGGAGGCTGGCGGGGTCAACAAACCCGGCGGCAAAGCTCACGGCGAAGTTGCCAGCCGTCGTCCACTCGCTCTTGCGGATGGCGACCTCGCGCTCACGGAGAGCGCGGGCGCGGAGGTTCGCCAGCTCGTAGTCGCTGCCGGCCTTGAACATCCGTTCCAGCGTGTCCTCGTCAAAGAGGTTGCCCTGATCGTCCACGCCGTAGAGCGACACCTTCGCTTCGGTGCGCCCCTCGCCCTCGGACGCCGCGGTGAACCGTGCGGACTGGATGATCGAGCCGGTCATGCCGAGAGCCACGTCGTCACGGTTGACGTTGATGCGGCCCTGCGAGTCGAGGCTTGGGATGGTGGGATCGGCGAACGGCTGGAGCACGCCCGTGTCGCTGAGGAAGTTGAAGATTGCACTGCCACCGCTCCGCGGCCCAGCGTCGTACATGCCGAGAGAGTAGTACTCGCCGTACGCCTTGCCGATGGTTTTCCACAGTCCATCCACGGACCACGAATGGGCCATGCGCTCGCGTTCGCGTTCGATGGCCGCGCCGCTGGTCGCGTCCCACGCCTGCTGGTTTACGTCCAGGCCGCTCAGACGGATTTGGTCGATGATGCCGCCGGGGTTCTGGCTCATTTGTTCTGCTGTTCGTGCATCTTGCGGACCTTGATCTTGGTTTCGATGTCGCGGATGCCCATGCTGCCGTCGTATATCTTGACGATCATGCTGGGAATCTTGGTGTTCTTGGTGGCCTGCTCCATCTTGCTCTGCCACGCCTGCGCTTCGGCGAGCTGCTTCTCAAGGTCGGCGAGCGTCTCTTTCTTGTCGGCGTCGCGGGCGACTCGGCTACGAATCTGCGAGTCGGTGACGTACCACGTCTCGGCGTACTTGCCGTCCAACTTGCCAGCCTGGATGCCCTGCACGGCCCATGTGCCGCTGCCGACATAGTTGAGCCGGAGTTCGGTGGGGTCGATCTTGAGGGTGGTGTCGGCCTTGTTGATCTCTTTCGCACGCTCCTCAAGCAACGACTCCATCGCCTTGCCGATCGCGGGCCGAACGCTGGGGTCCTCGTTGGTGAGGGTGCCGAGATCGACCATCGGGCGCGTAGGTGAGTCGTTCTGGTAGGTGAACGGGATAAGCGGGTTCGCCCACCCTGCCCACGATTGCCAGAGCTGCACGCCACGGCCCTGCGCTTCCTTGATGGCGTACTCCAGTGCTCCGGCCTGACCCTTCTGGTCGTTGTAGGTCCGCACGGCGTACTGCATGAGCGACGGCGTGAGGCTCGGCGACTTCTCGATGATCGCCTTGTACTCGGCGGTCGATGGCAGGTTGGCATCCTCGGGTGCGGCCGACCCCTTGGCGGTGGCGATGCGGATGAGGTTGTCGTTGGGCACCGCGCCGGGCGTGTCCATCTGGATCGCCACGCTGTCGTAGAACTTCTTGGCACGCGGGTCGCTCGCCACAAGGCTCGCGGCGTAGTTGGAGTTGATGCTCTTGATGAGCAAGTACCGCTGCGCGGCCCGTGCGTTCTGGGGGCTGGCGGTCTGCGCCGCACCCTTGTCGGTGGTGTTGAAATCGAGCGAGAGGAGGGCGTTGCGCTGCTGCTCATCCTCGATACCGCTGCCAGCCATGGCGCGGACGTACCGCGTCCACCGCGTCACGTTCACCCCGTCCGTCCTGTCGAGGTTCTCCAGTTCCACGCCCGTCTGCCTCCGCATCTCCTCGATGAACCGCGCCCGCTGCACCTTCACGCCGCCGAGTTCTTCGGGCAGGCCGGGGATGGGCTGGAAGTCGATCTTCTGCACAAGGCCGGTGGGCGGGGTCGATGCGTCGCCAACGCTGGAGAGGGTGGCGTTGACGGCGACGAAGTTGCGGGCGGCGACCTCATTGGCGACGTTCTCGTAGACCTGCTGCTTGATCTCCTCGTTCTGCCGCTGGCGGATGGCGGTGTTGACGGTGGCGATCTGGTCCTCGACGAACCGCTCCTCGATTCCAAGGGCTTTGGCCGACGCCTTGATCTCGGCCTTGACCTTCTCTGGCGGTGTTCGCTTGTCGAACGCTCGGTCGCGGATGGCCGCGGCTTCGTTGGCGAACTGCTTATTGCGCTCGCTCTCGGCCTTCTGCCTGCCAGTCTCAACCATGCGGTCAGCCTGATCGCGTGCGGCCACCTCGCGCTTGCCGAGATAGCCCTTGAACCCCTCGACCATCGCGGCCGACTCGGGCGTACCGAGTTTGGCCGTGTTGAGCATGGCACTGACCACCACCTCGTCGGCATCGTCGTCGGTGAAGCCGGGGATGGTGCGCTTGGCCTCGGCCATCGTCTCGCCGATCTTGGCTGGGTCCGCGAGGAGCATCACCGTGTTGGTGGTGCCCTCAATGGCGGTGTCCTTCGCCTGCTTCTGGTCGGCCTTGGACTTGGCGTACATGGCGTTGAGGCCACGGGTCGCCCACTGAGCCTTGAACTGGTCGATCGCGCGGTCACGGAACGCCTCGGGCACGTCGATGGTGGCTTCCTCGGCGAGCCGGTGCATCCGCTTCTCGGGGTCGCCCTCGTCGGCGGGAATCCAGCCGAATGTGCCCTTGCCGATTGCGTCGATGTCGCCGGGGAGCCGCTCACGCACGTCGGTGGAGATGGTGCGGCTGATCGCGCCCCACTGAAGGTTGTCGGCGTTGATCTGCCTCTGCTGGGCGCGGTAGGCATCCCTCTCCGCCCTTGCCTCCGCCCGATCCCGATCGTTCTCGTTGCGGGTGGCGATGCTGGCGGCGATGCCGACCGTCTGGGTGAACTCGTTGAGGGCACCCTGGAGCTGCTCGCCGGCGGGGTCGCGGCCCACGATGGGGTCCTCGATGCCCGCCGCCTGCAAGCCCACGCTCGGTCCGCTTGGGAGGCTGGTGCTGAACCGGGGCCGCGGCATTCGGCTGGTGGGGTTGAACTGGCTCATAGTTTATCGTGGCGGGGGTGCCATGCCCTCCGGTGAAGTGTCCTGACGCGGCTGGGGTGCGAGCCTGCTGCCAGAGTCGTAGATCGAGAGTCCCGTGCCGATGCCCTGCATGGCACCACTGAACGCTGCCGCGCCAACGCTGGGGGTCTGTGAGTCGATGCTGAGGATGTTGTTGCGGAAGTTCATGTCGAACCCCTGCCCCGACCGTGCCTGGTTCGTGCTGATGGTCGTGAGGTCGTTGCGTGCGTCCGCGGCGTAGGCCGACTCAAGCACGAGTTGGCTGGCACCGCCGCTTACGCCGCTGGCACCCGCGAGCACGCGGCTGGCGTCGAGCTGGGTGGCGAGCCTGCGTGCGGTGACGGAACGCTGTTGCTTGGCCTCGGCGGAAGCCTGCAACTTCTGGATGCCGAGTTTCTCGTTGGCGAGCTTCTTGGCCTTCTTCGCGTTTGCCTTCTGCTCTTGGGCGGAGTCGATTGCCACGTACGTCGATGCCACCGCTGCGGCGGCTGCGACGTACGGCGCGATTGCGGCAACCCACGGCATAGTTAGGTACGGCTGGCAACGGAGTCGAGCACCTGCTCGCACGTTCCGATGGAAACCGGGGCTGCTCCTGTGAGGGTGAGGGTGATGACGGTGCGATCGACCGGGCCGCGCGTCCACACACGCCCGCGGGTCGTCTCGTGGCCGAGTGCCCGCACGGGCCATGTGGCGGGGGGGCGGGTATCGACGGTGACGGTCGCGCTGATCTTGGTGAGGTCGGTGGCGGTGAGGATGACGTAGGCGTGGGTGAGGTTCTGGCCGATGTACGCCTGTCCGTTGAGGTCGCGCTGGTAAGGTCTGCTGAGGGTGACGTAGGCGGAGTGGGATCGGCCGGCGGTCACGGTGACGGGGTAGAGTGAGCCGGGAACGGTGAACTGTGTGGCGCTGATCGGGGTCGCCACAAGGATCGTGCCGCTAGAAGTAACGGCGGTGTCGATGCCCGTGGCTGGCACGTCGGTCGGCATGGTGAACGTCGTTACGCCTGCGCCTTGGCTGACGGAGGCGACCGACACGCGACCGTCCATTCGCTGTGCGCTGGTCGGCCATTGTTCGGGCGGTTCGGGTTTCCATTTTTCGAGTAGGTACTTACCCGACCTGAGCACAACCATGAGGATCGACTCGTCCACCGCGCACACCGCCTTGATGGTGCCGCCGATGTCCCATACCGACCACGCCGATTGCCGCTTCTCGGCACCGATGTAGGCGGTCTGGTAGACGAACAACCGCTCGCCGCCACGCTCAGCCAGGATCACCTTGCCGTCGCTGGTGACGGCTCCCATTGCGAGGTCGTCGATGCTGGCTGGATTGATGAGGCCGCGTACGTGCTGGCCCACGTCATCGTAGAACCCGGATACTGCCTGCTCGTCGATCTCGCCCTCAAGCAATGTGCCGTTGATCGTGGTGCCGCTGGCGGTCGGTGCTACAACGTAGATACGGCCACCGGCGAGCACCGGGTCAACCGCGGCGACCCGCTGGGTGATACCGACCCGGCTGTTGAGGGTGCCGATGGAGAGTGCGTCGGCCGCTGAGAGTTCGTACTGGCTGGGGCCGTCGGTGAGGGCCACGCAGATAGAGCCAAGCGGGGTGAGGCTGGTGATCTTGGATGCGTCGGCACCGGCCACTACGCGGTCAATGGGTGCCGCGTCGGTGACGGTGGACACGTCCTTGACGTAGAACGCTGCCTCCTCCTGTGCCCGGCTGGTGCTGAACGTGCGGCCAGCGCCCACGGCGAACCGGCCTTCCCAATTGGTCGCGGCGGTGAGGCTGATGCCGTCCTTGATGAACGCGGGGACGGGGTTGGTGGTGGCGTCGCCGTTGGTGCGTGGTGCCCAATCCTCGGTTCCGACCATGTAGAGGGCGGTGGTGTTGGTGCCGCGTGCCCGCGTGTTCCGCCACGCTGCGAAGGCGGTGGTCACGGTGAGGTCATGGAGCACCACCTCGTCCAGCGTGCCAAGGAAGGGGTTGGTGGCGTCGCTGATGGTGGCGTAGCCGGCGTCGCTGGTGACGGCGGCGAACGGACCTGCCGGGCTGAGGTCGGTGGTGGGGACCAGGGCACCGTCGATCCACAGGCCGCTGCTGTTGATGAGGATGTGGTGGAGTTGGCCGTTGTAGATGGCGGCGACGGCCGAGGTGGTGCGGCGGAGAATCTCGCCGTTCTTGCCGGTGAGGTAGATGTGGCCGGCGGAGATGCCCGACCCGTCCCAGTTGAAGTCCACCTGGAACTGCGTCACCGCGCCACCGCTGACGTTCTTGATCGAGAACATTGTCATGCGGGCCGCGCTGTTGCTCGTGGTGAACAAGCCCTCCAGTGCGACCGCGTGCGGCAACACCCCGCGCCTGCGGAGGTTGGGGATGCCGCTGGCGAAGATGACCGACTCGGTGGCCCCGAACGTCATGGCCGGGTTGGTGTCGCCGGTGAGGGTGAGGAGGCTTGTCGCGCCCATCGTCGGCGTGTTGGTCGCCACGCCCAGCGCGTCGCTCACGGAGTCGAATACGCCCGTGCCGTACCGCTCACCCAGCCGCCAGTAGGCGAGTGGCTTGAGAGCGATGGTGGCGTTGTAGTAGGTCGTGTTGGCACCGAACCCCTGCACGGGCTTCACGATCATCGGGAGCGTGTCGGCGTCGGGTACGGCGTCGGACTGGTCGTTGACGGGCCGCACCTTCCACCGCTCAAAGGGCGAGAGGGCGGTTCCGTCGCCGTTGCCGTTGACGACGGTGGGGGTGGTGTCCTCGAAGGCAGCGTCGGCGGCGGTGAGGTCGTAGGGGCCGGCGGCGGGTGCGCGGACCACCATGCCAGCCGTCGTATTGAAGTTGGCGAGCGCCCCCGAGTAGTGGTTCGTGAGGATGATCTGGCCCGACTTGTCCGTCAACAGGTCGGTGGGAATCCACCCCACGCAAGCGTTCGTTGCACCCGCGTCGCGGATTGCCTGCTGGAGTCCAAGGGCGTACTCGTCCAGTGTGGCAGGCGGGTTGGCGGCAAAGTCCTTCTCGAACGCGACCTCCATGCCGATGCCTCGCATGGTGACAGCGCCCGCACCGATGTCGGTGGCGAGGATGATGTTGTCGTCGTCAACCTTCTTCTCGATGAGGTGGGCGCCGACCGTGCCGCCCGCGCTGACGAATACCTTGTCGCCAGCCTCGAAGGTGTAGTTGGTGAACGCGCCCACGCTGTTGATCGTGCGGGTGCCTGCCGTGTAGGACGCTCCGACTACGTTGATGGCGAACTTGGGAAACCAAATCTTCGCCGCCTGCGGGTTCTTGGTGGTCTTGACGATCTCGGTGAGGTGGGCCGTTGCCTGTGCCCAATCGAACGTCGCCGTGCTGGGCGTAGTCACACCTGGCTCGTATCGGTAGAGGGCCGCGGGCCGGTCGGCGGTGGTCGATTCCAGTACCCGCCGCACCTCGCCGATGGTGGTCCCGGTGTGGCCTGTGAGCGTCTCGAAGTTGATGTGCTCGCGTGCGACCGTCGCCGCGTCGCTCGCCTCGGCCAAGGGTGTCACAGCGGGGTTGACGATGCGGACACAACCCGCGGTGCCGGTCTTGCCAGCCGTGTGCGGCCGGCTCGTCTCGGTGCCGCTGGCGAGGTAGGTGGTCGCGGTGGCCTTGGCAACGACCGTAGCGGCCGCGCCGGTGCTGTCAAAGACCTGCACGCTGCCGTCGCTGCCGGTGTAGACGACTGGCTTCTGCCCGCCCTCCAGGGCCTTGCAGAGAAGCCACACGTTCGTCGGTGCCGATGCACCAAGGGCGTAGAGGTGGGCCGTGCCCGCACGCTTAGCGCACTGGTGCTGGAGTGAGAAGTCGGTGTTGAGGGCGTCGGAAACCTGACCCGGCGACCGCACCTCCGCTTTGAGCTTGCTGATGCCACCCGAAAGGGTCGCCATGCGCGAAGCGGTTGTTTCTGGCATTAGTCGTCTGTGAAGCGGTCAACCGTGTCGGGGCCGGTCTGGTACGCGCGGATCACTTGTGCCGAACCGGGCTGGCTCTGCGTGCGCCACCCCATCCAGCCTGCGTCGAACGCCTCGGCCTGAGCCCGTGCCCGTGCGACGGTGCGGCCAAGCACCTGCTCGTCTACCGCGCCACGCTTGTACTGACGCTCCAGGTCAAAGCCCGCGTCTTGGGCGATGTACTGAGCGAACGGCTCGGGGAGGATGTCAAACGACCAAGTGGTGTGTGCGTCGATGACGGTGTAGGCGGTGTTGGTGGTCATGGTCGCGCCGGTGGTGGACCCGGTGAGCACCTCGCCCGTACCCGCGATGGTGCCGTCGATGTACTTGAGCCACACCCGGTTCTTGCTGATGCAGATGACGTAGAAGGTGCAACCAGTCGTGGTGCCAGTGACGATCTCGCCGCCCGCGAACGGCTTTTCGTTGCCCGCCGCGGCACTCATGCTGGCGTAGTGGGTGGCCTGCTGGAACCACCACGGGCCGTCCTCCATCAACCGAGTGGTGAACTCGTCGATGCGATCGCTGGCTTCGGTAGCGAGTGGGCTGTCGCCAAGGGCGGTGACGGCCGGCTCGTTCACCGCGCGTAGGGCGATGGAGATGCCGGTGTAGGCTTTGAGCATGGGTTAGAGGCCCGACCACTTCTGGGCGTAGACGGCGACTCCCGCCGACGTTCCGATTCTGGTAACGACCATGATGCGACCGGCACACAGGGGGTCGATGACGACCGAACCGGCCTCGGTGGTGGTCAAGCCCTGCAAGGTGCGAGTGCCAACGGGGTCGAGGCCCGCGTCGTTGCTGGTGACGGGAATGCACCAAGCAAAGCTGTCGTCCACAAGCCCGCCCACGATACCGATGTGCGTTGCCGAAGCGGTGAGCGCAACGTCGCAAAGATGGCGGTATGTGACCTGGCCGGGGTTGTCGTTGGTGGCCGCGCAGATCGAGATTTCACGGAAGATGCGGGCGGTGCTGGTTTCGCCCGTCGCGCTGTCCTCCCTCGATGCAAAGAACAGTTCAAGCCCCATTCCTTCGCTCATCTCGAACATGAACACGCCGGTAGTCGTGTTTGACGACTGCTGAGTAAGCGAGTCAGCCGCCACGCCCGCGCCCGCGTTTGGGAGAGCCGTGGAACTGGCCGAATACTGACTGTGCGTAAGCCCCTGTGCGGGGCGCAACTTGCCGATAACGCTGATAGGTGTGACTGATCCCATGTGTGTTGTCCTTGGTTGTTTGGTTTAGCGGCCGGAGCGACCGACGCGGCTGGTGTTGAAGTTTGCGCCCGGCGTGTAGTCGGGTATCTTGAACGGTGCGTCAGACTCCACCACGGCGTATGGGTCCACGTTGGTCACGAACCCGGCGTAGGTGGCGTTGGCCTGCGAGAAGTTGGCGGGGTTGAAGTTCATGTAGCGGTTATTCAAGAAGATGCGCGAGGTGTTGGTGTCGAAGGGCGTGTCGCGCCGGATCAACTGGTTCTTGTCGTGGTCCTTGCCGATGGGAGTGAGGGCCGCGATCGTGCAACGCTGAACGTCAACGAATAGGAGTTTGTCGGTCACGTCCGTATCGCTGTTCTGCTCAAAGAGCGGCGCGATGACCTGCGATGCGGAGTAGATCGACAACTCGCTGTCGCGGGCGGTGAAGTAGCTACGGATGCCGAGGTTGGTCGTGCCGGGGTCCTTGGGGCCGATCCCGCACATGACGTTGCCGCTCGCGTCGCCGGTGCCGATATCGACAATAAACTCGGTCCCGCCGAATACGCCCATGTAGATGCTCACGGGGGCGGGATCAGAGAAGGTAGATGGGAGGTCGAAGATGATGCCGGTGCGTACGCCGTAGGCGGATAGGGCGGCGGCGGCGGTCGTCCGCGCTCGCACCTTGCAGTTGTTGAAGGCGTAGGCGACGGTCCCCCGGTCGGCCTCCGGCGTAGAAAGCAGCCACGTCCCGTAAGTGTCGATGACGCAGCGATCAAACCGCACGGGGTAGTTGGCGAAGATTGCGCGGTCAGCCGGTGCCTGGTGTCGCGTAGACGAGAGGATGTCGCCCTGAACTGTGCTGGTCTTGGTCGCGGACACGTCAAGGAACGCGCTCTCCACCACGTCTGAGCTTACAACAAATCCCGACGCGCCAGCCGCCGCCGTACCGATGCCGAGGGGGAAGATCGGGTATTGAGCGTTCGACGCTGTGTAGGTCGCGCCGCTGGGGTTCTGGAGCATGTAGCGGACGGTCTTGCAGTTGACGATCCGCACGTTGGTGAGGTTGCCGTTGTTTGACGCGCCCGTGGTGCAGATCATCGTGTTGCCGGTGCTGGACGAACCCAAGCCATGCACCTCGCAGTTCTCGATGAGGATGTTCTCTATGGCGAAGGTGCTGTAGGAACACGCGATGCCGTGTACCTTTGCCTCGTAAACGCGGCAGTTGCGGATGACGGTCTGGAGCGAGCCGTCGATGTAGATGCCGCGCTCACCAAAGACCGTATCGAACCCGTCGATCTCGATGTAGGTGAATCCTTGGAGCCTGATCTTGGAAAAGTTCTCGACGGCCTGCGAGGACACCCATGACCAATGGCCTGCGGTTGCGGAGAGGTCTGCGGCAGCATCACTATTTGAGTCGAGGTTTACAAAGACTTCTTTCGTGCTGGACTTGTAGCAGGCCGTGTACGGTCCAGCAGCGATGAGGTTCGCGGCGATCGTCGCGTCTGCTGCGGTGCTGTCCGCAATCATGCGGAAGTGGCTCTTCCAAGCACCGTCGGCATCGAGGTTCGTCAGGATGTAGGAGTTCCCCGTCTTGTAGAGGACCTGCGAGATGGTAAAGCCGGATGGGTTGTTGGTGACGTTTGACTTGTAGACGACCGTTGCGCCAACCTGAGTGAGTGACGTGAACGGGGTATCGCCCCTGAGGGTGGGACGGACCATGCGGCCCGTCGAAGGCCGCGCGCCGTCAGACTCAACCCACGCCCGCATTCCGATCTCGGTGGTAACGGTGGTGCCGCGAGAAGTGCCGTCGAAACTGAGTTGGTCCCAGCCGTAACTACCTGTGTTGATCGTGCTGCTGGACGTAAGAGTGCCGCCGCTCTGTCCCGCGACGACGACCTCCAGACTGATCGGATCGTTCACAGTCGGTGGTGCGTACACGCCTCCTGGCGTGAGGTAGTCGGCTGTGACCTTGGCGAGTGATCGGTATGGGGTGGTGCGAGTCAGGCCGTTGGCCGCGTTGCTGCCGTACTCAAGGTCAACAAAGCACCGATTAGTAAATGACCGAGAGAGTGCCATCAGTTACCCCTTGCGATTGATTCGACCACCGCGCGGAGCGGCCAGTCGGTGTAGGTTTCAGAGTTTCCAACCACGTCCGCCGCGTCGTCGTAGATCGCGCACCGACCACCGCACAGGTTCGCGGCGAACGTGATCCGCTCACTCGCCTCTTTCTCGGTGTAGTGCCTGCCCGTGTCCACCCAACGAAGGTTCAGGATCGGTAGCACCGGGCGGCGAGCGCCAAGCCACGGCTTGATGTTCTCGGCTACGCGGGCCTTCCACACGGGCGCGAGGTACGAGAAGTCGTAGAGGTCGATGCAGACCCCGTGAACGCGCGGGCCGGGGATGCCGTCGATGGTCAGGTCATAGATCGACGACCGCCAAGCCTTGATCTTCGCCTGCGCCGCCTTGTCGCCGTTGGCAGCGGCCATCCACTCCCAGCGGAGAAGGGGCGGGCAGTACCACCACTGTTTGCAGGTGGGGTGTTCGCGTGCGGCCTTGTCGCTGAGTGCCGAAAGTGTCACCTTCGCGGCCTTGAGTTCGGCCTTGGTGCCGAAGTGGGCATCTTTGCCCGGCTCGACATGGATCAGCGTGTCGCCCGATCCATCGTGCCGGTAGTTGTCGCGGGGCTTGGCAATCTCCAACTTGACCGCGCCGGGGATACACCCCGAACCGGCTGCGCCGTTACTGCCCGGTTTCCCGACAAACTGGGTCGCGTCGTAGAGGGTCACGTTCCCGTGGCCTCCTGTGCCCGCATGCCCTTCTGCTTGCCCCACCAGTACACCTCGTCGAGCCGGGGCTTGATCGCCTTGATCTGCTCCTCGTGCCCGTCCACGCGCTTGAACTCGACCTTGATGATCTCGATGGCCTGCGTGTTCGCGTTCACGGCGGTCGTCAGCGCGTCGAACTTCCGAACAACGGCGGCAAGCAGCGACACCACCGCGCCGCCGATGATGGTGCCGAGAATGCCCAGCACCCACGCGACGGCGGTAATGTCCGTTTCAGCGAGCGTCATCACTTCGCGTCCCCCTTCTTCTTGAGAGCCTTGATCGCCGCGTCGTAGTCGGGGTCGTCCGCTCGCGTGAGCGCGACCGACTCGCGCTGGATCGGGTCGGCGGTAGGCATCGCCAACGCCTCGCTGTCCATTTTCGCGCGGGCCACCGTCGTCTTGGGCAGTAACGCCGTCCACCCGAACGTGACCGCGATGAACCGGGCCACGATCGGCCACACGCCGAGATAGAACCCGCCAGCGACGATCAAGACGATCACCGCCAGCGTGCCGTAGGTCTTAAGCAGCGAGGCCCACCACGGAACCACGTCAACCACGCCCGGCACGTTGTCGAGGACAGCCTTCGCGCCCTCGTGTACCTTCGCCGCCGAAGCGTCGATGCCCTTGGTAAGCAGCGTGATCCGCTCCACAAGGGCCATGCCCTCGACGGCCTTGCGGTCAAGTGCGGCGGGATCAAATCCAGCCGGGTCGGTGAGCGCGATGTGGATGTCCTGAAAGTCGCTGTGAGCCGCAGCCGCCGCCTCCATGAGCGAGGTGGACGACTTGCGGATCTCGGTCGCCTCGGCCTGTACTGCCTGCGCGCCGTCGCTGATCGCCTGCACGGACGATCCGCACCCCGCCAGAGCGAGGCACAGGCACGCGAGGATGATCCTCACAGGAACGACCTCACGAGGAAGCCGACCACGCAGCCGAGCGCGAACACGAACCAGCGACGCTTGACCGTGCCCGCCACGGACCACTTGGCCTTCGCGTCACCGACGATCTGGGGGATGTTGGGCATGTGGACTCCTTGATTGGTAAAACCCCCGCGCCACAGCGTCAGGTGGCACGGGGGCAGGGAGGGAACAGAGAAACACCCCGCCGCCTCTTTCGAGATGGCGAGGTGTTGAGTTGTGCGGGCCTGCGCGGTTGGAATCTCACCAACGACTGCCGACGCGAGCGAAGTCGTGTCGGGCCTCTGTGACTGAGGTACGCGCAGACGAGTAACCCGGCTGGATGTGCGTGTGAAAGGACAGCCGGGGAGGGATTAGGTGAGGGCGTAGCTGCCAACGACGACCCACGAGGAGCCGTCGTTCTTGCACATATACGCGCCGTCGGAACAGAACGCGATGCAGTTGGCGTAGAGAGTGGCGGCTGTGGGGAGGTCCGAGTTTGCGAACGAGGTGCCGTCGGTTTTCATGAGGAAGCCGCCCTTGTTCGTCTCGTGACCGAGCTTGAGAATCCACCAGACGACGGCGCTGGCGGTCATCACCTGCGCGGAACCCTTGTTGGGGCGAACCGTGCAGATGCCGACGCCGGCGGTGCCGGAGTCCTTGTTGATGAGAACCTCAAGGTTCATCGACTTGGTGCGATCGACGACGCCGGTTGCGCCTTCGGTCGCTGCCGAACCAGAGTCGGTGATCTTGAGTGCGTGGTTGATGATGTCTGCTGTGCCGCGTGCCATGTGTGTTGTTCCTTGTGTGTGAGGTTGAGGGGATTACTGCTTGATGGTGAGGCAACCGATCGCGTCGCGGCGGTAGCTGTCGTACGAGTAGCGGCTCTTGACGCGAACGACCATCGACTCGCGGAAAGGCTCATCGAGCATCTTGACCGTGATGCCGCCCTCGCTGGGCGGGAGCGTCTGGGCGATCGGGCTGATGCCGTTGCCGTAGTTGAGGTAGTACGCGACGGGCATGCCGTTCGTGCTGGTGACGATGCCGTTGACGTTGTACCGGCTGAACGACTGGTCCGTGTAGTTGGTCTTGGCCCAGAACTGAGCGGGCGAAACGATGATGGGGTCGCCGTCGATCATCTTCGTCATGCCGCGCAGCATGCCCGAACCAGCGTTGTAGTCGAGGCTGGACGTGCGGGTGCCGAACTTGAGGCAGTCCCACAGCTCAGGACGGAACACCCACACCCAGCCCGAACCCTTGGCGTTGTCGCGGTTGGCCGCGGTTGCCGAGAGGTATGAGCCGTAGCGGGTGAGCGTCTTGATGCGGGTGATGTACTCGAACGCGCGCTCCGCGCCGGTGTTGGTCAGCGGGAAGGCGTTGGTCTGGTTCACGTCGTCGCCCGACACGCTGGCCGACACGGTGGAGAGCACCGGGGCGGGCATGTAGCCGGTCGCGGCCGTAAGCAGCGCGGTCTTGTGGAGAGCGTGCATGATGCGCGTCTCCTCGTCGTTGACGGCGCGGATCACCTCGTTGGCCGCGTCCTGAGCGGCGAGCTGGTAACGCGCGTCGCCCATCTCGTTCTTGTCGTACGGCTGGTCGAGGTACTCGGCCGCGTCGTACGTCAGGGTGAGGTTGAGGCTGTCGGCCACGCCCTGCACGGGCAGCGCGCCGCCGGCCTTGACCGCTCGGCTGGTGCTCGAACGTCCGCGGATGGTGTAGACGACGCTGTTCTTGCCCTGCTGGGCCTGCTCGGTGTGAAAGAGGCCGTTCATCTTGGAGAGAACAGCCACGTTGTCGTAAGCCTGGATGACCTGCTCGCGGAACTGCTCCTGCATGGTCGTGGTGGGGCTGGAGCCGGACGCGGTAGCGGCCTGCGTGTTCTGGAGAACTGAAAACATATGTGATTTCCTTCGGTGGTGGTTTGGGAACGGGCGCGTGTCGCGCGCGGTCCCCTTCCACTGGAAGGGCACGGCGAACTGCGTGTGTGCTCAGCCGCCACCGGGTCCGCGTGTGCGGAGCAAGGGCGGGAGAGCGAAACCCCGGCGTGCCGGTTAAGGCAGGCGCGGGATACGGCGGACGGTGGTAAGTTGTGTGTGCCGTCGCCGATTGTTCTGGTGAGTAATCAGTCTGCTGGGTTGAATGCCGGGTCCGGCTGGGCTGCGCGTTTGCCGCGTCTCGGCTTGTCGGCCTCCGTCTCGGTTGCTGGCTGGCTGGCGGCGACGATGGCCTCCAGCCGTGCGTTGGTGGCGGCGAGTTGCGACTCGACCTCAGTGAGGCGGATGTCCTTCGCCTCGTCGTCGCCGATGACGCGAGACTTCGCGCCCTTGTTCTCGACCAACCACTTGAGGGCCGAAACGTCGGACCCGTCGCCCTTCGTCTCGTGGATCATGTTGCCGTCCTGATCGAACAGGCGAACGACGCTCTTGCCGTCGATGAGCACGGGCTTCATCGAAACCTTGGAGGAAAGCAGGATGTTGAGTGCTTCGGTTTCTGTGTACATTGGTCCCTTTCTCAGAGCGGGGCGTTCTTGATCGCGTCGGGCGTGGCGGACAGGCGGTTGAGGAATGCGGTGTCGCGTTTGTAGTAGTCGAAGCCGTGCGCCTGCTGCGACGCTGCACGCGCGGCCTTGATCTCGGCGGCGGACGTGAATCCACCCGGCGGCGTGCCGTTGAACGTGTTGGCCGTCTCGCTCGGTGATCGCGGCGACTTGGACAGGGTGTAGTCGGCAAACAGCTTCTTCGCCGCGTCCTCGGCGGCGGTGGCGGTGTTCCACTGTTTGAGGAGGTTCTCGTGCTGGTCGGGAGCGTGCTTCTTGTGCCACTCCATCATCTCGTTCACCTGCTTCTCGCCGCCCAACTTCGCCATCGCCGACTGCTGGGCCTTGGCGATGACGCCGACCTCGTGGCCGACGCGGAGTTCTGTGAACACCTTGCCGATGAACGCCGGGTCGCCCTCTTTGAGCAACTCGCCGATCGCGGCCATGTCCTTCGGGTCAAACTCCTTCTTGCTCATCGCACGCTGGGCGATGCCGGCGAGGTCGATCTTGCCGTTGAAGTGCTGCTCAAACCCCTTCTCGTCGGCGTAGGCCGGCGGCTTAGGCTTGGACAGCTCGGTGATCTTGTTGTTGGCGAGGTCGCGCTCGCTGGTGATCTTGGCGAGCGTGGCTTCCAACTCGGCGATGCCCTTGTCGGCATCCTCGATGGTCTTGTACTTCCCCCCGATACTTCCTTCTGGCATGACGCAAACTCCTTTACTGTGGCGCGCCGACGATGCCGGGAGCGGCAGCCTCGGACAGAGCCTTTGACGCATCTACTGCTGACTGTGCCTGCACCTGGCGGTTCACCTCACGCTGCTTCATCGCCTCGACCTGCGCGGGCGTGTAGCGGTACTTGTGGAGGTTGAGGCCCATGTCGTCGGCGAGGCCGAACATGATGCCGGTCTTGTCCACGTCCTCGGGCAGCGTCGCGGTGCCGATGGTCTGTGCCACCTGTGCCCACGCGACGGTGTTCTGGACGTTGCGGACCCGTGCCATTGCCGCGGGGCCGGCGGTGAGGCGGACGTTCATCCACTTCACGATCTCCTCCAGACCCTCAGGGATGGGGTCAAAGAGTTTCTCGGTGATGGCGATATCGACGGCGCAGCGGATGCTCTTGTTGGTGAACGACTCGGAGAACGAGAGCACCTGCCCGCCCGTCATGGCGTTCAGGCGGCTCACCACCTCGTCAACGTGACGGCTGGTGGTCCGCTCCTTGTTGGGCATGAGTTCGAGTTCAAGCCCAAGAGCCTTGGAGATGTCGCGCTCCAGCACCTCGGCCCGGTTGCTGAGGGCTACGAAGTCCTGATGCTTGCTGACGCTGATAACCCCAACGTCCTGAGCCTTGCCATCGCGGACGTTGCCGCCGGTGATGATTGAACCCGCTGGCCCGACCATGCGGGCGGGGCGGATGGTGGAGTTCTGATCGAGGATGATCTTGAGATCACCCATCTGGTTCGTGATGTCGGTGAGACAGCCGTTGATGTGGGCCAACTCGACCAACTTGCCGTAGATCGTCTCAAAGAACGGACGGCCGTACTGGTCGCCGGGGATGAAGTACCACGGGAGCGTGTAGATACGCGCTTCCTCGTGGGTGTCCTCGAAGATCACGTTGCCGTTGCACTCGTCGGTCTGCTTCCACTTGCCCGCCTGCCACTCGTAGCGGGTGTAGATCCACACCATCCGCTGAAACGTGGGCTTCTCCATCCACCTGTCGGGGAGCCTGATCGCGGCCAGAGCCTTTTCGCCAAGAGTCATGGGGTCAAACTGACGCCGGAGGTAGATGCCGAGTTCGTTGCCCTGCCCGTCGCGGACGCTGGCCCATTGTTCGGGCCGCATCACCTCAAAGAGCAAGTCCTTCTGGCCCCAGACACAGGTGTCGCCGTGGCAGAGTGAGAAGTCGGTCGCGGTGCCGGCTGAGGCCATGAAGCCGCGGCCGGATGGGAACGCCCGCTCGGTGGCGCGGGCCGACTGCATGATGTCCCAGACCTTGTACGCCTGGGCATCGAGGTAGGCGGCGGCATCGTCGAGCTGCTCCTTGGGGTAGTCGTGGTCGGGCGGGCAGCAAAGATCGAACCGGATTGGGTTCTGGCCGGTGGGGAGGGTGGAGTCGAGAATCTTGCCGCGGATGCTGGCAAGGCCGTACATGCCCACAACCTGCTTGACCTGTCCCAAGTCCTGATCGGGTTGCTGGCCGTCCTCACGCCACCACAGGCCGGGGTGGACCTGCTTTACGATCTCGTTGATGCGGTCACGGGTCTTGCGCTTTGTCTCGTACGCCTCGTCGAACGCCTTGCTGATCGGACCTGCCGCCAGCGTGTTGCTGGTGTCGGGCCGGCCAATCTCGGTGGTCATTCAGGCTGTTTGGTTCTCTTGGCGACGATCTCTTTGAGGGTGGTGACGACCATGTAGCGGCCCTGCTCGACGGCGTGCTCGGCCACGAGTTCGGGGTAGATGGCGTCGCTGGCCTTCCAAGCGTGTACGGGGATGGCGATGTCGAGGGCGTCGGCTACCGCGGCGATGATGGACGGGTCCACGTTGCGGAGAGCCAACTCGATAGCCGCGTCCTTGTCGCTTGCGCCCATCGGGAACTTGGCGGTGAGGGCTGCGATCTGTTGGTGAACTGTGGGTGGCTGCTGAGCCATGCGAGTAGTCCTTTGGGTGTGCGTGGGCACGGGCACCAATGCCCGGCGGCGTTGGTCACAAGCACCGCCGCACTCACGCAGTCGATGTCGTGGATGCTGGCGCGGCCGAAGATGCCACGGAGCACCGACCGCCGGCGCGTCATGGGTCCGACCGCGAACAACTCGGCTGCGGTGATAGCACGGGCCGGGTCCATCACTTCCGCTGATAGGTGAGCGACGCCGATGTGGACGTTGGCGAGGTAGGCATCGAGCGGCAACTGGAGGCAGTTTCCACGCCCCGGCTGCACGATGTAGACCGTGCCGCCGATCGCCGTGTTGACGTGGTTCGGACACCCCACCAACAGGTGAACAAGGGCGGCGTCTGGCCGCCACCAAGGGGCACGGTGCCGCACGAAAAACAGGTGAAGGCGTTGGTCCGCTGCGTACATGGGAGGGTTATGGCTCCGTGCCACCGCATAAAAAATATCTATGACAGGGCGTAGGTGGAGTTGAGGACGTGGCGGAGATCGAACTTACCCTGGGGCGGTGGCGCGGGGATGTCCACGTCGGGGTAGAGGGCTTCCCATTGGCGGTGGAGGTCGGCCAAGAGGTTCCGCTCGTGGAGGTCAACGAAGCTCTCCATGAACACCCGGCGAGTGGTGGCGACGTTGCCCGCGTGCGAGCCGAAGCAGTCGAAGATGGTCGGCACCTCCACCCCCATCGCGCGGCACCGAACCGCCACGTCCGCGGCGTGCGCGGCATCCCACGAATGCACGATGTTGGGGCTGGACCCGTTCACCTGCCGCGTCACGTTCACGGGCATCGTCTCGTCCGACCGTGCCAGCGAGTAGGAGTGACCGTCGATCCACACCTTCACGCTCGCCTCGTTGTGGTACGGCTGGCGGACGGGCAGACCGCTGGGGGAGGTGAACCGGAGGGTGCGGCCGCGGGGGTAGTGGTCGCTGGGCTTGACGATGATGCGGGTGCATTCCTTGATCCAGTCGAGGATCGCCATTGCGCCGGGTGATACCACCCGCATCGTCTTGGCGACCATCTTGGAGAGCACCCGCACGCCGGCGTAGGCGTCGTCGTCTCGCCACCCCTTCTTGCGGAGTTTGCCGATCATCTGGTCCCGCATCCCCTGGTCGCTCACGTTGTAGGGGGTGGAGAGCACCGGCTGCTTGATCACGTCCTCGTCGGTGTCGGTGAGCAACCGCGGCACGAGGTAGTCGTTGGTGTGGTCGGCGCAGGACGCGAGTATCTTGCGACCCTCCTGCCACACGATCCGATAGGCGTTGGACCGCACCGGCCCGTCCACAAGGTTCACGAGGGCGGCGCCGAGCGGGTCGCGGCCCGCCGCGGCGAAGTGCTGGAGGCCGTTCGCGCTGGCGTCCTGCCACACGGGTTGGCGGCGTGCGTGGTCGGGGTCATGCAGGGATAGGCACGCCGATAGGAACTGGAACGGCGCGTCGGCCTTGAGCCACTCCAGACACTTGAGTGGGTCGCGTGCCACGTCGGCGACAAGGGTGTCGAACTCGTCGGCGAACTTCGCCCGCTCCTCAAACGGCTTCTTGTCCCACCCGTTTCCGTACTGGTTGGCGAGGTTCACGCGGAGCCAGTAGTCGGAGTCGCTGGTGGGTGTCTCGGCGTTGGCGAACCGGAGCGAGCTGCGGATGAAGTCGGGTCCGTGGTGAGAGAAGTAGAGCATCATCGGCTGGGCGCGGCCGCGGAAGTCAACGTGGTGGCCGAAGTAGAACCGCTCGATCGCGGCGTGCCGCTGCATCTCCTCCATCTGGAGGCTGAACAACTGGCGGATGCTGTGGAGCTGGTCGATCTCCTCGTAGTGGCGGCTGGCGGAGTACGCCCACTTGCGGCCCTCCTCCGACTTCTTCCACTCCTTGCCGTCGTCGGTGCGGTAGAACTGGCCGATCTCGGGCGGCTCGGTGAACCGGCCCGACTTGAGCAAGGGGTGGCGGATGTCGGGCGGGTTGTCGCTGGGCGGGATGCCGTCAACGCCGCTCACCCACCGGCCAGCCTTGTCGTAGCGGCCTGCGAGCAACCCCTTCACCTTGTTCTGGGCGATGGCCTTGAGCGTCTCGGCGACCTTGGGCACCTCCTGCCACGCGACTTGGCCCGTCGCGTCGCACCCGTCGAACACGCGGGAGAGGTCGCGGCCCTCCAGCTCGGCGTACTGCGCCCTGGTGCCGTTGGCGATGAACCCCTTGCGGATGATGATGTAGCCGCCTGCCTCGGGGTCTGCCCACGCTGGAGGCGGGGTGAGGGAGGGCGGGTAGTGGGGACGGCGCATCGTCCACTTGTCCACCGACTCGTTGATGCGGTTGATGAGGGTGCGGATGGGGATGAGGACGCGCGGGTTGGACCGCTCGCCCTTGTTCACCACGTCGATGTTGAACGCACGCAGCCGCACCTTCTTCTTCTGCTGGTCGCGGCCCTCGATGTAGAGGATGTGCTTGGTCCACTCGACAAGCCCGATGCCCACCGTGCTGAACATTCGGCGGTTGATCCACGCCAACTCCTCGGGCAGCATCTCGGCCTTCTGGCGTGCGATCTTGAGGATGCGGTTGGTTTCCTGCGAGCCGAGCAACCGCCGCACGCCACGCATCCGCTTGAGCTTCTCGCACACGCCGCGGTAGCCGGTGGGTGGCATGTCGGGGTTGCACTTCTTGCACGGGCACGGGTGGTTCTTCGCCACCTTGCGGAGCGTGGTACCGATGACGCGGCCCTTGAGCACCGCCTCGATGTCGTTGCCGATGTGCTTGCCGACGTGCCCGACCGACACGCCGCCGGGGTGCTTGACGATCTGCGAGAGGATGTTGGTGAGGACGATCTGGGCGAGTTGGTCGGGCTTGATCGACCGCGCGATCATCACCATCAGTTTCTTGTCGGGTTCGGTCGGCTCGCCACGGCGGAGGGCGCGAAGGTTCTCCACCATGTCGGCGTGCCACGCTCGGCTGAACGACTGGACGGGCGCGAGTGTGGCGGCGCGGCCCTTGTTGATTGCCTTGTCCGCCTTGCGTCGCCGGTCGGCGCGGCCGCGCTCGATGGCACCCTGCTCGTGAGCGAGTTCCTTGGCGAAGGGCGATTCGGGGTTGTTGAGCAAGCCCTCTTGCAGGAGTGAGGTCGTCGCGTCCTTGCGAATCATGTTGGCTCCCTATTTCGTCTGAGTACACACCAATACCACCCGTGGGTGCTTGGCGTCCTTCTGCCGGTCCACACTCACGATGTCCACGTCGTTGTCGTCTGTCCACAGGCCCGCGCGGGTCAAGCCGTCAAGCGTGCTCTTGAGCATGGCGCGGGCGTTGTCGCGGTCAAGGAACCGCTTGGTCGGAGAGTACCACGTCACGCTCACCGTTGCACCTTTCCACCCGCCCTTCACCTGCTGGTGCTGCATCTCCGAGAGCGTCATCATCTGGGATGCGAACCGCGCCTGCTTCTTCTTCTTGTCGCGTGCGATGGCAGCCCACTGAGAGTTGCCGCGTGCGTTGTTGGGATTGAGCCGCTTGTCGGGCGGGTTGATGGTGAGGGTGAAGGTTTCCATCACGCCACCCTCCTTACCCACGCCGCCGCGTTCGCCTTCACCATGTCGATCTCCTCGCGCGTGCCGCCCTTGGCGACCCACTCACGCACGTCCTTCGCACCACGCCGTGGGTAGATCACGCACACCCGCTCCGCCACCCGCTCCATCTGGTCGGCAAGCACCGCCGCACCGTCTTGGCCGGGGTGGAACGTCGAGCCGTCAAGCCGCTGCTTGGTCGGGTCGTAGTTGCTCACGATGTAGACCTTCTTCCCTCGCATGAGGGCACAGAGCATGTCCACGCCCGCGCTGCACGACGGCCTGCCGATCGTCCACAGGCCCAGGTCTAGGGCGGCTGCGGTGTCGGTCGGTCCCTCGACGATGTGCCACTCGTCGATCCCGTCGAACTGCTCAGTGGTGAGGGAGGGGATGAACAACCCGTTGCGGGAGCCTGCGACGGCCCACTTGTCGCCGGTGGTGTTGCGGACCCGGATGCCGATGACGTTGCCGGGTCGGTCCTGCATCGGGAACGTGTAGGCGTTGTGCTGGTGGCTCCAGCCCACCCGCAGACCGCCGAGTGATTGTACAGAAACGCCAAGGCCGCTAGCAAGGTCATTGAGCTGCTCCAGCGTGAGGTTCCGTTCGTACTTCTCGATCATCGCCTCAGGGTTGATGAGCAAGGTGGGTGCGGGCCGCTTCTCGATCACAGGTCCGCGTGCGGCGCGGGCGTTCTCGTCAACGACGTGGTAGAACCCACACTCGCCCCACTGGTGCTCGCCCGGTGTGCGGGGGCACAAGGCGGTGCCGCCGTCCTTGTGGACTAGGCAGTAGTCGGGCTTGCCGCAAATGGGGCACGGCCGGGACTTGGACACGCGGATGTAGCCGGCGGGGATGCTCATGCGGACACCAACCCTGCGGGCTTACGCCACCCGTTGTTCGCCAGCTTGCCGATCAACGTAGTCGCCTCTCGCTTGGTAAGGCCAGGGCGGTAGAGCTTGTAGCGGGTGAGCAACTTCGCCTGCTTCTCGCTGGCTGGTTCCGCCTTGTCCCACCCGCGTGTGACGGGCCGGTAGATGTTGAGCGACTCGAACGGGTCCACCTGCGTAAGCGAGTATTGGGCCTTGCCCTTGATCGCCGCACGCTTCATGCGGTCGAAGTCGGCACGCCGCCTGATCTCGTCGCGTGCGTCCTCAAGCGACACCTGCACGTCCACCGCGCCGCCCGCCGCTCGCACCTTCTTCTCGGCCAACTCCACCTCGGCCTCGGTGTAGTTGCCGCCCAGGATGTCGGCGACGTGAACGAGCTTGTGCTTGCCCGCGTTGCCACCGAAGTCGATCACTTCGCAGTACGGCTTTGCGCTGTCGGCAATAGCCTTGCAACGATCTGCCGCGCTGTCGATTCCATCGACGATGCCGGGCAGTGGGCGCGTAGACCTGCCGACCATCTGGGAATAGAGACTCCTGCTCGTGGTGGCTCGCCCCATTGCGATCACTTCGATGGAGGGGTCGTCAAAGCCTTCGGTCAGCACCCCCACATTGACCAAGATGGGGAATGCTCCATTGCGGTAGTCGCGGAGCGTGTTGGCGCGTTCATCGGGCGGGGTCGTGCCCATGATGAGCCTCGCACACCCGCTGCTGTGTCGATCAAAGATCTCGGTTAGCCGTTCACTAGAGCGGAACGAGTCGTCACCATCGGTCTTGAAGCCAGGTGGAGCGAATACCAGCGTCTTGCGGCCACGGCTCTCTCGGATCGTGACATCGGCTATCCCTTGAAGTACCTCCTCGTTGCTCATCATCTCGGCGAGTTCTCGCCCATTGAGATCGCCCATTGACGTACTCACCTTTGAGTAGTCGATCGCGTGTACTTCGGCTGGGCATTGCTTGACAGGGCACAGCCACCCGTCGCGGATCGCGTCGGGTAGCTCGTAGACCATCGCCACCGACCCGAACACTTTGCCTAACGCTTCCTCGTCGGTGCGGTCGGGTGTGGCGGTAACGCCGAGTAGGGGCACGCCGGCGAAGTGCTTGAAGATGCTCTGATACGACGGGGCGACGGCGCGGTGGGCCTCGTCCACCCACACCAACCCGAACTCGTCGGGCTTGAACTTCGCCATGCGCTTCGGGCTACGCAGCGTGTCCTTGCTGGCGATGACGACCTTGGCGCGTCGCCACATATGGAGGTCGGCGTGCTGGCCGGCCATCTCGATCTCGGGCATCTCGCCGGTGATGCCGTTGATCGCCTTCGCCGCTTGGTAGATCAACTCCTCGCGGTGGGCGAGTGCGAGTGCCCGCTTGCGTGGGGACCACTCCCGCATCCGCTCGATGACGGTGGCGGCGATGACGGTCTTGCCCAGACCCGTCGCCAGCACCGCCAGGGTCGAGCCGCCGTTCTGGAGGCGGTCGATGATGGCGGCGACGCCTTCCTCTTGATATGGGCGGAGTTGAATGCTCACTCTCCCCCTCCCCCCTTCACAGCGGCAGGCGGGATTACGGTGGCGCACCACACGCAGATCGTGTAGCCTCGGTCGGGGTGCCCGTGTTGGATCAGATTGTGCGGGCACACCTTCGCCAACGCACGCCGCTTCCGCTTTCGGACGCGATCAGCGGCACGCTTTGCATCGAGGTACTCGGCCTCGATCTGTATGCATTTAGCACGCGCGGCCCGTTCTGCCTCGCTCTCCCCCGCGATCAACGCGAGGACTTGTTGCTCGGTCATGGTTGCCTCGGTTTC
>ERZ869921.113-NODE-113-length-48041-cov-11.623015_pt1 | contig 48041 bp, 68 predicted proteins | sample MGYA00579310_ERZ869921 | MGnify/ENA primary metagenome ERZ869921 (study PRJEB32216, sample SAMN09231816) | wastewater metagenome | place: USA: Maryland | collected 2016-06-21 | study: EMG produced TPA metagenomics assembly of the PRJNA472060 data set (Reclaimed...
CATGCACCGGTTCGTTACTCATGCTTCCTTCCTTTCATTGAGGGCAGCGCGGAGGCGACCAATCTCCGGGTAGTGGTCGAAGTTGCCTCTCAACGCCCGGATCGCAAGGTCCAGGTCGGCCCGGGCCACATAGACCCCGCGCTGCTCGATCCGGTCCCTGCCACCCCCAGACACCGGGACGGGAGAATCCATAACGACACAAGACGAGCAGACCTGTCCCGGTCCACACCGGACGCACTCACTCATCGTTCTCTCCTAGCCCCGCAAGGGCCGCTTCTACGGCCCGGTCTATCGCTACCTCTGGGAGTTTCACGCTGGCACCGGAGGCGCGAACTCCTCGACTTCGGCCTCGGACTGGATGCCGCCGATGCGCTCGATGTCGAAGTAGCGGACTCGCTCGGCCGCGTGCGACCAGCAGACCAGCAGGGTCTTGCCGTCCTTGCCGTCCTTGAACTCGTAGGGGCTGACCGTCCGGCGCTCCGGGGTCTCGTGCTGCCTATCGCCTCCGGCCTCGAAGGCCGACGACCAGTAGCGGAAGCTGATCGGGGTTTCGTTCTCGATGGCCCGCTCGATCAGGGTCTCGTTTGTCTCGGTGTTGATTGCGTCCATGGTGTCCTCCTTATTCAGTTGACGTTTCGTACGGCGGATTGTATCAGAGCTTGGGCGTGCCTGTCGGACTCGGCGATTGCGAGCCGCCGGTTGGTCTCGCCGATCACCTCGGATAGCTCCTCGCGTTCGAGACCGTGGAGCCCGGCGACCCGGCCCAGCGCGACGTTGTAAGCGGTGATGCCCTTGTCCTTGCCGAACCATTCGGCTGAGTCCTCGACTTCATCAGCGAGCATTCTCAGGGTTGTCTCGTCCATCAGACCGGCGCCCCCACCATAATGCTCGTGACCAGCATCTCGTGAACCTCGGCCGCTATTTCCTCGGGGGCGATCTCCGGCTGCTGAAGCTCGATGTCAACCGTGACCGACTCCTTGTCTGTATGGTGGCTGAGCAAAATGCTCTCGTCTCTTGGGTCTATGGCTGCGAGGATCATGCCGGGTGAACCTTCACGCGCTTGCCTACTTGAAGCGCGGTGTACAAGCAGAATCCGCGGGCTCCGGCCTCGTCAACCTCGCCCTCGTCGTTCCAGAGCAGGCTGCCCTCGCCGTCCGTGTCGAAAACCTCCATGCGCGGGCCATAAGGAGCGTTGTTGTCGCCGCTCTCCGTGACCTGCACCACGTCGCCGCCCTCTATCTTGCCGAGGAGCGCCATCTTCAGGTTGGCGGGGATGCCGGGCGTGATGACATAGCTCTCCGGCTCGCGCTGCGCGTCCGGCAGCTCCATGTTGTCAGGGCCGAGATAGCTCACGATAGTTCCGCCTTGATACGCTGGTAGTCGCTCTTGGTGTCGGGGCTGTAGGTCAGCACTCCCCTGTCGCCGGTCTCCTTGTCCTGCCACCAGAGCTTGCCGTCTTTCATCCAATAGACCATGCCCCAGCGATGTACTTCAGACTTTTTTCCTTTACTCATTACGTCCTCCTTGGTATTTGTGCGTATGGAATTACTGCGACCACTATAGCAGGTCCGGCATATCCGTTGTTGGCTTGTCGTATGGCGTCGGCCTCATCTTCACACTCCACAACCTCGGAGCTGCCGTCGCTTCGCTCGACCCGGAACTGCGTCAGCTCGGGGGTGTCATCAAAGGCTTCCTGCTCACCCATGTCGGTCATAAAGCTGCCGACTGTCACTCCGGCCGCCCTACCCCGGACGTGGTTAGCTGGTGCTTGCCGCCCTGCCCCACCTTCGAGCCCGGCATCACGTCCACCTTGGCGGCAGCTTGATGACCGGCGACCTGCCCTTCTCGGGACGATATTTTCGCCCTGCGCTGCTCAGTCTTGATGCCAAGCTCCTCGATGAAGTCGTCTAGCTCGTCGCGCTCCGAGCGCAAGACCAGTTCCGTGCCGGTCCCGGCCTCCTCGGTTGCGGCGTCGTAGGCTTCCTTGACGCGCCAGCGAAGCCGCTGCGCAGCCGTCTTCAGGAACGCCTGCCGGAACGCCTTGGTGTCCCCGGCACTCCACGGCTTCATGGGTTCCGGCGGTCCCATCATAAACCGCCCGAGCCCGTGCGGGTCCGGCGCCTCCCGTAGCTGCTTGGCTAGACTGACCTCGTTCGACCGGCGCTCCGCGTACTGCTCCTTACGGCGCAGCAGCGCGGCCTCGCATTCGAGCGTTAGCTGCGGGATCAGGTAGTCGGTGATCCGGGCGACAAACTCGGTTTTCACCTCCGAGCCGAGCAGGAACACCGCATACTCTATGGCGTCGGTGTCCCGGCAGCGTTGCGCCAGCACCTCGACCGTGTTGCCGAGCCCGACGGCTACCGCCGTGGCAAGCATCTGAATCCACGCTTCGTCGCGGGTGATCCTGCGCCACGGCCATGCTCCGATGTTGCCTGCGAGATGGTCGTCAGCCGGGCCAATCTCGGAGCGGTCGATGTCGTACTTCGCCATCAGCTTCGCAGCTCGCGCCGCGGCAGCCTCGCGCTCTCCCTCGGTCGCCCCGGATTCCTCGTCCGCGAGGGCCAGCAGCTTCCGCAGCTTTTCGATGATCGGCTCGGCCATAGCTCAGTCCTCCTCGACCGGCTTGACCTCGGAGAGCGTGCGCTTCACGGTCTGCGCGGTCTGGCAGCCGTTGGGCTTCTGGCCGTGGTCGGTACGGATCAGCAGGGAGCCGTCGTCGTAGCGGACGATCACCGTGCCCTCGACCTCGCGGTCGTTGTCCACGAACCTGCCCTTGTACCACGACCCGATGGCGAACAGCACCTTGTCTCCACGCCGGGGTGCCAGATAGGTCAACTTGATGGCCTCGGCCAGCTCCTCGAAGGTTTTGCCTTCGTTGTCGTTGAGGTCGCTCGCGGTCGTCTGGGTCGGTTCGAGCCGCGGGTCGGCCACCTCAACCCCGGCCCACTCCTGTACCTCGTCGGGCAGCGTGCTATTCACGCCGATCTTGCCGTACATGCCCGTACCCAGAAGGTCGGAGCGGATTGCCGGAGGGATCACCCCGTCGGCGACGGCCAGCTCGCAGAGTACCCCGAGGCAGCAGAACCCTTCCGGCTCGCCGTGGTCTCCGGGCACGACGCGCTGAAGCCTGCCTTTGGTCTGCGCGTACTCGCCCGAGCGGAGAGCTTCGACCCAGCGGCGTGCGATCTCGCGCCTCACTTGGACAGCCTCCGGCACTTGATCGTGAAGGCGCCGCGCTGCTCGCGGACATTCGGAATGACGCAGCCGTAGATAGCTCGCCGGGCCGTCCCGAGTTCCAAGCGGCCGGAGCCGTCCTCCTCGACGGAGACGATCTGATGGCAGGGCCGCGCTCCGGGGTCGGCGTCCCAGAGCATCACCGGGAAGCACGCCAGCCGGGGCGGCTTGGTCGCGGCGTCGGCCTTGGGTCCGCCGAAGAAGTAGAGCAGTACTCCGGCGATCAGGGCCACCACTACCGCGATGACTGCGAGTTGTTGATCGACTTTCTTGTGTGGGTTCTTCATTGTGTCCTCCTCTAGTTGAACTTGATTAGGTCGTGGATCAGCAGCGCCGCGTAGCATGCGAACACGAGAGCGGCGACTGTCTTGCCGGTCACGGGTCAGCCCTCCGGGTTGCTGCGCAGGTTGTGGCGGCAGAATGCCTCGTGGCGTTCCGGGCCGGGACGGTTCAAGTCTCGGATGACCGCCTTGTCAGTCTCGGCCGCTTCCCATAGCTCGTTCTGCCAGCGCGTCGCATGCTCGACCGCGTTCTCCCGGTCGGGCCGCGAGAAGGACAATTCGTATGTCCAGTCGCAGAACTCGCGCCAGCCCTCGTACTTGCCGATGATGGCTCCGGGGTCGATCTTGAATAGCTCGACCATCCAGTCGCCCCACTCCACCCAAGTCAGCGCGCGGTAGGTGCCGTCCGTGGTGCCATAGGGGCCCCCGGTTGGGAACCGCCGGGTGATGCCGTGGCGGTCCTTGCCGGGCTCGGCGTAGAGCTTCACCTCGAAGGCGTGGTCGCGCTTGCGGCTGCCGTGTTCGGTGATCTCAATGTAGCTGCCTTCAGGCTTGGCCCGGACCAGATCGTCGCGGGTGAGGTGCTTGGTATGGATTCGCATAAGGTGTCCTCCTTGGGGTTGCGTTTCGTATGGCAGGATTGTATCAGGTTTGTGGGATGCTGTAGCCGTGAGCGTCCATGCGGTCAGTCCTCCTTGTTCGGGTTGTCTGCGGGGTCACGGCGAGCCGGAAGGGTTCTGCTGCCTCGTGCGCCGCGAGATGGCCGCGCACCTCCTCGATCATGCCCTCGGGATAGCTCGGGTCCATGGGCTTGCGGTAGGTCGGTCCCCACGGCTGATTGTGGTCAAGGTCCAGAACTTCGTCGTCCGGGGAGATGATCGCATAGGTGACCTGCGTCTCGATCAGGATGCGGTTGCCGTCGTCCAGCCGGATGATCGTCTCCCCGCCGGTGCTCAGCCGGGACCAATCGTGATCCGGGTCGTTCAGATCGGCCCGCTTCATCTCGATGAAGCCGTAGGCGTCCGGGTCCATCATCTCTTCGTCCACGCTGCTGCTCATCAGATCAGTCCTCCTCTATAGCTCACGGTAGTTGGCGCGGCATCCTCATAGGAAAGTAGCGCGTTGCCGATGACCCCGGCGGCACCGGCCACCGCGTCCGCTTTAGTCGCAAAGGACTCTTCTGGTGATATTTCGTCGTAGCCGTCCAGATCGACCACGGCAACCCAGCGCACCGGGCCGTCGTCCGTTGCTGGTACGGCTTGGATATTTACATTGAATTGGTACATCAGATCAGTCCTCCTCGATAGCTCGCGGTTGCTTGTTGGTGCGCTCGCCGGGCCTTGTTGCGGGCCTTGCGGTCGGTTGGCCGGGCTGCCTTGGGCTTGCTGGACCGCTCCATCCAGTCGGGCCGGGCGGCTTTCCGGTTCATACGTTGTGCGTTCATGCTCACCGTGTCAGTCCTCCTTATGTAGGGTGATGTCGTAGGCGGTTGCGCGATAGCTCATGCGGACACCTTCCGATCCGTCTCGAAAAATGCTCCGACCTGATCGGGACCGGCCTCCACGATTGCCCCGGATTCCAGTCGGACGCCATAGCTGCCGGACGGGTTCAGGGTTACCACGGTTGCCAGCTCGGTGCGTTCGCCTTTGGTGACGATGACCTTGCGGCTTACAGGGAAACGATGCTTGGTGTGTGCGTTCATTGTGTGTCCTCTCTTGTTGGGTTACTGCGCTTATGGAATAAGTTTAGCAGGTTGCGATAGCTCGCGGGTTCCGGTTATGGAATTAGCTCGGTCAGACCTCCAACCCGGTTAGCTCGCGGGCATAGCTCGCGCTGCCCTTGGTCCCGTCCACTACGTCGAATCGGGAGCCGATCACGTTGCCGTAGTAGTCCGTCGTCCGCTCCGGGCCAAGGACGCAATGCCCGGATTCGATGAGGGCCATAGCTTCCCGTCCGGCCGATCCTTCTAGGTGCCAGATGGCTCCGGTGTCGATCATGGGTTGGATAGCTGCCGCACGTTCTTCGATGGTCTCGGATTCTTCGAGATAGCTCATAGGCCGTCATTACCTCGGAGAGCTTCCCCGATTGTCCGCGTCAGAAAGTAGTTGGCCCGTTCGGGAAACTTGGCCGCGTACTCCAACTCCTTGCGCTCTATGTAGTCGGCGTACCTTTGACCCTTCCACTTGAACGCATCACGGGCGGCTTGAGACTTATAGCTCGGTTGACTCATAGTAGATAGCTCCTCTACAGGTAGCGGGTTACGATTCGGGAATTGTCAGACAGGGTTACGGCCCCGACCCTGCCGTCGGCGGCCAGGTCCGCTAGTGCGGCTAGGTGCCGAACCTCCGCCCGGCACCTATTCCGGTCGGATGCCCGGTAGCCGGTCGGAATAAGTGAACTAAGTCGGACGGCATTAGTGGCGGGTACGGTTCCGAGAATCCGAACCGTGGCGGAGACCGCCCCGTTCGGCTTTATTCTTTCGGCGGCAATAGTCATTAGTTGTCCTTCCGGTCGAGTTCAATGTAGTCTGGCTTGCCGAACCTCTCCGGCCATTCCGGAGGGGCTAGTGCGTCGTCCCACGGTGCCCGGAAAGTCTCTCGGAAACCGTGCCGCTTGTAAAGACTGGCAAGATCGTCGCCGAGGCAGTCAAGTTTGACGGCACCGAGTTCAACGGCTTTCTTCACTATGGCCGAACCGTATCCCGGGACGCGGGAATACAGGCCACCAAAGTAGCCGGATGCGGTCAGATACCCGGCGGCCGGGTAGTAGTACCCGCTGACGGCGTACGGTTCAACGGCCATAAAGCGCGTGCCCTCTGACGCCATCCGACGCGCGTCGGATGGCGTGACCGGATCGACAAAAGCGGCTATGCGGCCATCATGCCGACGCGCCCGGTCAAGACTGACGGCGAACCGTTCCGGGCTGCCAGCCTCTACAGGGTATGGGCTGCGACCGCTCATGCCGCGCTCCTCTCCCGGTCGCTGACCGGCTGCCATCCTGCGGACCATGAGACGCGGACCTCCAAGTCCCCGGGTTCTTCTCGCGTCCAGCCGCCGGTCTCCCAGTCTATCTCCACCAGCCCGCCGGGATTCTCCCGGTCGCTTGGGTGACTGGTAACCCAGCCGGTCTCCTCTGGTGCGTCCTTCATCCTTACGCGGTCGCCCGCTGCGAGCGCTGGTGAACAAGTTGCCGTGCTCATTTTGTTCTCCTTGGGTTGCGATTCTGGTACTTGACTTTGCGGGCTGCCTTGCGTGCCATGGTGGCACGCTTGGCGGCTTTTGTGCGGCTGCGGTCTCTCATGTCAGCTCCGATCCTCTGTCAGTTGGGCGATGGCATTGGGTCCGAGGAGGGTTCGGAGATCGTGAGCCGCAATCCTTGCCTTGTCGGTGCCCTTGTAGTGATTGAGGAGGTCCGCAACTTTGTAGATGGCGGCCTGCTCGGTCTTGTTGAGTAGCGTTCTGCGTTCCATGTCAGTCCCTTACTCGGCGCGGCCGGTCAGCCAGCGTATCGCCGTATTGTTCAATGGCCCGCCGCAGAGCGGCTTGAAAGCCGACCGCGCGGATTGTCTTTGTGGTGCCGTCTGTCAATTTCACGCTGTAGATTCTCATGCCTTCACTATACAGGTTTATGTAATCGTGTGCGCCGTCGTATGGAATGGACGCAGTCTTGCGAGGTGCCGGGAGTCCGGTCTCTAGGGGTGCCTCAGGTGTCCCCCGCGTCCCCGGCTACCACTCCCAAACGAAAACCCGGCCATAGTGGATTCCCGCGCGCGCGGTATCACATGACCCCTGACTCCCGCGTTTTGCCCAGTGTGATACCGGGCTCCCTAGGTGACTTTGTTGACCGTAAATCTCGGAAATGGCGGAGGCCCGGCTGTCAGGGGGGGAGGGCGAACAGGCTATGGGTATTAGACAGGTGGTTAGAACCATCCAGTACGAGGGGGAAAAGGCCGGTTCTGAGAAAGGCGATCCTGAAAAAATATGAAACGGGTTTTTTCGGAAATTGGAACACGCGCCTGACAAAACGTATGGACTAGAGAATCCTGACCGAGAAAGTCAACAATGAAAGCGCGGGCACGCCAAAACGACCGGGGTCTCACCGGCCGCTAGGCACAAAACGTATGTTACGAGTGCGCTAGGTTCGCATCATCTTCTTCGCCTGCCGTCGCTCGGCCGCGAGAGCCTTGGCCGCGTCGCGGAGCCGCTGCTCCTGCGCCTCGGTCAGCTTGACCGTCTCCCATTGGAGCTTAGCCATAAGGCCGCGCACCTTGGACATGACGAGCATCTGCTGAGTGATGGCCTCTTCGAGACGGGACTCGCGCTCGGGATCGCCGGGCTGGGACTGTCGCCGAAGCGTAGCCCGTAGGGTTTTCATGGATTTCGTCTGAGCTTCCGCGCTCTTGATGACATCGAGGGCGGCAAGCTTGGAGGTGTCAATATGCATCCAACCAGTTTAGCAGAAAGCGGCCGGAAAGGCACTCGCAGAGCCAACGAAGGCCCGAAAGGGAAGTGGACCGTAACATACAGTTCAGACCGACTTGGCTCTAGGACTGGGATCGAGCCTCCGGGTTTGGCTCTAGACCTTGTTTCTGACCAGTACGCAACTGTACAGTTACTTCCACTTCAATTTGGCTCTAGGACCGGAGGTTCCCTAGCCCCCCTAAAGGGGGGCGTAGGAAACTCCGTGGGTTCGTCCATAGCCTGACCCGGTTGCTCAACAACTCGATCTCGACCAGAGAGGCAAGACGGCTGCTACTATCTCGGGAATGCCGCGCCTCGACTTTTCCAACCTCCTCGCTCCCCGTCAGCTCGACGGCCAGATTCGCTACGGTTCGCTGCTCCCCGACCGCAAGGCCGTCGCCGATCACCCTGCGGGACAGGCCAACGTCTTCGGCAACTCCCCGGCACCCCGGCGCCTGAGCGCGCCCGGCTCGCAGTCGCGCCACCTCAACGCTTACGCGGGCGGCGACGACGCAATCGACTGGGTTATGGACGCCGCTGGGCTGATCGCGGAGACCGCGGCCTCGGCCCCGACGCACTTCGAGAAGGACGGCCAGACGCTCGTCGCCAACCTGACTGACGATCACCCGGAGGGCACGGGCGAGGCTCCCGGCGATCTGTCGGCGCTGTTCGCCCAGCCCAACGCCTACATGGACTGGTCGGAGCTGATTCACCTCACGCTGATCGACTTCCTGCTGGTCGGCAACGCTTGGTGGTGGAAGTTCCGGCCGAACGCGGAGGGCAAGCCGCTGGGTCTCTTCCGGCTGCATCCGGCGCATGTCACGATCAAGCAGTCCAAGGATGGCGGCATCGCGGGGTACGAGTACAACCCTCCGGGCCGCGGTGGCAAGTACATCATCAAGCCGGAGCATATGGTGCATTTCAAGCGCCCGAATCCGCACGACGAGCATTATGGCGCGGGCATCATCGCTGGCGCCCCGCGGGTGTTCGATCTCGAACTGTACCTTACGGAATCCCAGACTTCCTACTACGAGCGGGGAACCCGGCTGTCGGGTGTCCTCGAAACCGAGGGCAACGTCAGCAACGCGCTGTTCGAGAAGTTGAAAAAGACCTTCCGCGCTTTCTACGGGGGTCGCCAGAACGCCTACGACGTGGCGGTCCTTGAACGCGGCCTGAAGTACAACACGATCCAGAACTCGGCGAGCGACGCCAAGTACGTCGAGATGTCGGACTCCTCGCGGGACCGGCTTCTCGCGGCCTTCCGGGTGCCGCTGTCGCTGCTCGGGATCAACTCGGATGGCGCGACCGGCCAGAGCAAGGCCGAGGACCAGCGCCTCTTCGACAACAAGACGATGCGCCCGCTGCTGGACAAGTTCCAGAAGAAGATCAGCCTCGAAGTCACCGCGGCGTGGGGGCTCGATTTCGTCTTCGAGCATGAGTACCTGCCGCCCAAGGAAGACCAGCTCGAAATGGCCGGGACGTTCGCCAGCCTGCCGGGCGTCATGGTCTGGGAGGTCCGCAAGGAGGCCGGGCTCGAACCGCTGCCGAAGCTGCCGGATGGCTCCGAGGACGAGCGCAACTACATCGTCCTCAACATGCCGGGCGAGAACGACAATGCCTCGGACGTGAAGGATCGCAACCTGCCGGGTGAGGCCGGGCGTCCGCCGGACGGCGAGAACACCGCATCCATTGAGGACGAGGTTCCGGCCGACGGGGCCGCTCGGGTCCGCGCCAAGAACGGCCGCACCAAGCCCGTCGCTTAGTAAAGGTTACGGCCTAACCTTGAACAAGGCGTTCCGGTAATCAAGGTTTTCTGGAACGCCTGTTGACACGGCTGCTACACTTTCCGTAGGGAAGTCATCCCTGCATCGCTGTTCCATCCATCGCCACAAACGACGCCCCCGTTGAGCCCCCGTCCTCCGGCTCCGGGGGCGTCAGGCGTTCTGGTACTCTGTTCGCCATGGCCGCACGACGCAAGCGACGCAGCTCCAAGACGAAGACCCGCAAGAGGTCGAACCGCGCCGTGTCCGTGAAGGCTCACTACCGTTCCCCCCGTGGCGCCGACAAGGGCAAGCCGCGCGTGCGGGTTCCGGCGTATCGACGCCGCAAGGGTAAAGACCAGCGATAGACCGCTCCGCGTTTCGGGGTGGTCTAGCGGTAAGACGGCGGGCTCTGAACCCGCAGACGCAGGTTCGACCCCTGCCCCCGGACCCATTTCTGCTACGCTCTCCTTGGAGCCGCGATGGTGTAAAGCAAATCGCGCGAAGAAGTCAGCACACCGGCCGTTTGCGTCGGAGGCGCGGGTTGGAGTCCCGCACGCAGCTCCACCAACTTCAACAGACAGGAGGACGACATGACTGCCAAGGAGTTCGAGAGATGGTTCCGCCTCAACATTGGGTCTTATGCGGTGCCCCAGCGCGGCGCGATCAACGACACCGCCCTTGCGGTGATCGCGGCCGGGGGCGAGGTGCTGGAAGGGGTACATCGTCCGGCCCGAGTGGACTATGAGTCCGACCCGGCCGAGCTGACCAAGCTCCGCAAGGAACCTGTCGGCAAGCATTGGACCTGCGCCTGCGGAGAGCCCGGCGTCACGGTCGAGCTGCCGCCCGAGGCATCCCCTGCCGTTACGTTCCGGGGAGCCTCCCTTTCTCGCCGCTCCAAGGGTCCGGCCCGTCTCTGCATCCGGTGCGATGGTCTGCACCTCACCCCGAAGTTCGGAAAGGAGGTGAACGCCTGATGCTCACACCGCTCGTCATCATTCTGCTCGTTTCCGCGGTCTGCGCCGCCGAACTCGACTACCCGGCGGCAACGCTCGGCCTGCTGCTCGGCGCCTTTCTGGCCGTGCTGGTCGATCAGCGGTAGTCTGCTACGCTGTAGCCGTGCAGGTTTGGTCCGCGCCTCCATAGCGAAAGCCGACCAGAGCCCCGCCAGCGTCGGATGCGTGCCCGGCTGGCGGGGCTCTCTGTATTCTGCCTTGCATGAAGACCGAAGCCAAGTTCCAAGCCGACTCCTACTTCGACTGCAAGTCGCAGGTATCCGCCAAGAAGGACGGCACCGTCGTAATCGAAGGGCTGGCTTCCGACTGGGGGCTGGACGATCAGGACGAGGTGTTCGAGCCCGGCGCGTTCCAGAAGGGCATTGACACGTTCCTCTCGACCAACCCGGTCCTGCTCTACCACCACGACGGAGGCAAGGCGCTCGGCAAGGTCACCACTCTCGAAGAGACCCAAGAGGGTCTGATGATGAAGGCTGAGATCGACCCGCCCGCCAAGGGCTCGTGGGCCGAGGACATCGTGAACAAGATCAAGTCCGGCACGATCCGGGGGCTCAGCGTCCGCGGCAAGTTCCGGCGTCGGCCGTCCGACGGGGGCGGCATCGCCAAGATTTACGAGGCCGGGCTGCGCGAGATCAGCGTGACCCCTCTGCCGGTCAACCCGCGCACCATGTTCGCGGTCGCGGCCAAGGCGTTTGACGATGAGCCCGACGGCATGGCCGATCAGCTCGCCGCTCTGCAGGGTTCCGTGAACGCGCTCGAAGGCATCTTCGAGACCATCGAAGACGGGCTCCGTTAGGCGCCTGTCACACCGGCCTGTATAACTTCCCGCATGCTTACCGCCGACGAGAAGATTCAGAACATCAACGCCGACATCGAGGGGCTGCAGGAGAAGGCATCGACCCTTATGGACAAGATGGGCGCCACCAGCGACCCGCAGGAGATCGAGGGGCTGAAGTCCCAGATGTCCGAACTCACCAAGTCCATCGAGCCTCTGCAGCAGCAGGCCGTCGAGACGATGCGCGAGAAGGAGATGGAGGGCATGAAGTCTCAGCTCTCGACTCTCGGCGAAGCCCTCGACACCCTGAAGGGTGAGGCGGGACAGTTCGAGACCTTCAAGGGTCAGGTCGAGGACAACTCGATCTACGGCCCGAACGGCGACCGCTCCTTCTTCAAGGACATCGCCAGCGCCCGCAAGAACGATCAGAAGGCGTGGGACAACCTGAAGGACGCGAAGGCGATGGTCGAGTCCGACGACTCGTCCGGCGGCTTCCTCGTCCCCGAGCAGACCCTTGGTGGTCTGCAGCCGCTCCGCGACCAGCTCAGCGTAGTCCGCGGGCTCGTCAACGTCGTGCAGGTCTCCGGCGACACCGTTCGCTTCATGCAGCAGACCAGCGGCCTTCTGGCAGGCTGGGTCGCCGAGCTGGCCGAGAAGCCGCTCAGCGACATGAAGTTCGGTGAGGTCGAAGCCAACATCTTCACCGCGGCCGGTATGTCGGTCGCCTCGAATCAGCTCCTCGCTGACTCGAAGTGGAGCGTCGATCAGCTCATCTTCACCGACCTCGCCAAGCGCCTCAACACCGTCGAAGAAGTCGCCATCATCAGCGGCTCGGGCGAAGGCCAGCCTCTCGGCATCCTCAACACCCCCGGTGTTGACGCGGCCGAGCTGACCTCGAACAACCCGCTCAACCTGCTCGATGCCATCGTGGACGCCATCGCCGAGGTGTACACCGATCACCTCATGGCGCCGACCGCCATCCTGATGCACCCGCGCGTCTGGGCCAAGATCATCAAGGCCCGCGAGAACACCTCGCCGTCCACCTACCTCGTCGGTCCCGGCAGCTCCGCATGGGGACGCCGCGCCAACGATCCGGTTCCGGGTCTCGCCGCGAGCCCGTCGCCCGTCGGCCAGCTTTTCGGGGTCAACGTGTACTGCTCGGCGAACATGCCGACCGACATCGAAGGCAACCAGAGTGCCGTCATCGTCGGTGACTTCAGCGAGGGTCTGATCCTCGACCGTCAGGGCATCACGACCGACACCTCGGAGCATGTCTTCTTCACGACCAACCAGACGATCTTCCGGGCCGAGGAACGCATGGGCTTCACCGCCGCACGCGATCCCAAGGCGTTCAAGGTCGTCGCCGGATCGGGAGTCCTCGGCTAGTCCGCGGATTACGGAAACCACTAGGAACCTGAAAGAGATATGAGCAACAAAAAGATCACCACCAGCCCCGAAGACGGCCGCGCGTCCAAGACCTTCGGCGTAGTCGCCTCTGACAACGCCTTCAAGGTCACGGCGCTCGAACCGGGCACCGCGGGCAACGGCATCACGGTTGCGCTGGTCGATCCTCCGGGCAACAACGCGACACTCGATGTCACCGTTGTCGGCACCGCGATCACCGTCAGCCTCGCAACCGATGGCGCCAGCGCCATCACCTCGCAGGCCGATCAGGTTGTCGATGCGATCAACGCCGACGCCGAGGCCAAACTGCTCGTCAGCGCGAGCGCCGCAGTCGGCGACTCGAATGGCGACGGAGTAGTCACCGCGTTCGCGGCGACCGCCCTCACCGGAGGCCAGAACGTCAAGGTCAGCTCGGTCGAGACCACCACGGTCATCACCGACCCGGAAGACCCGAAGGCCGTCCAGATTCCGCCGCAGGCCGACGCAACCGGCCGCGACGAGCTGGCAGTCCACGCGGAGCAGTCTCCTCTGGAACAGATCGCCGACTTCTAGACCTTCCTTCACGGAACAGTCACCATCCCCAACCGAGGGGCCGCAACGGAGGTGTGCGGCCCCTCTTTTTTGCTCGCAAGGCATTTTTGCCTTATCAGGCAAACAGCTCTGATAAGGCAAAGCTCCCTGACGCACCTGTCCCTAGAATGACCTCATGCCGACTTTCGATCCCATCGTGTCCCTTGAAGAGTTCAAGGCCGCAGAGTCCATAACCACCACGGACTACGACGACGCCATTGAGCAGCTTCTCCCCCAAGTATCCGCGGCCATCCGTCGGCTGACCGGCCGGGACTTCGGGGCCGTCGCAGAAATCGAGGAGCGCGTCTTCGAGTACGCCGGAGGGGGTGTCCTCAACATTGACGACGCAACCGCTATTGTCTCCGTCCGCATGGACGGGTCCAGTCTCGCGCAGGACCGCGACTACCGGCCGAAGAAGGACAGCGAGACCCCGTACTTCTACCTCGATATGTACGTCGAGCCCGGCCGCTCCGGCTCGCCCGAGATGGGCTTTACGCGCAACGAGGACACCTACCGCGAGCGCCGTCCGTCCGCGCGCCCTGCGCTGGTTACTGTCGAGGCCGAGTACGGTTGGAACCCCGTGCCCGAGGACGTGAAGCTGGCCGCTATCGAGATGGCCCGCGTCGTTGCCGATCTGCCGAAGGACGACCTTCAGAGCGAGGCCATCGCCGAGTACAGCTACTCGACCGTGCCGGATCAGTTCAACTCCGGCCGCTGGCCTACTCGCGCCGTCGATCTCCTGCGGCCTTACAAGCGCATCAACCTCTAGGCTTATGGCAGGCATCGGAGTAACCCCGGAAGTCCGGTTCCGCAACCAGTTCGGGCGCTTCATGTCCGAGGTTGAGGTTGGCGTGAACCAGTCGCTCATCAACCTGAGCGTCGATCTCGAACAGGCTGCCAAGCGATATGCTGCCCGGCACTCGGTTTCTGGCAAACTGGTCGGCTCGATCCGCGGAGAGGTCAAGCGCGGGGCCGCGGTCGCTACGGTCAATGCCAACGGCCTCGCACCGTACTGGTCGTTCGTCCATGACGGCGCCCCGCCGCACGCTATCCGCAAGCGTTCCCGCACCGGCCCGCTGACTCAGCGCGGAGGCGGTAACGTGAACACGCCCAACGACCCCTCGTTCTTCGCGCCGTCCGGCGAAGTCAGCCACCCCGGCACCCGTCGCCCTAACCCGTTCATGCGCAAGGCTTACGATAAGGTGTGGCCGACCGCACTAATCGAAGTAGATAGGAACATAGACTAATGCCTACGATCACCGAACTGCGCAGCGAGATCATCGACCTCATCAAAACGACCTTTCAGACGGACCCTGATCCGCCCGTCCCTCCCGCCGAATCCACGTTCGAGCCGCTGTTCACCGCCGTTGAGGACGGCAGCCTGCCGCGCCACAAAGGACACGACGGCAACTACGCCGGGGTACGGCCGGAGAGTCAGGTGCCGGTCAGCGGCCAGATGCTCGACCAGCGGACCACGCTCACGGTGCAGTTCTACATGAAGTACGAGAAGACCAAGCCGATTGACCCGAACCTCGTGCTGAGCCCCGAGCCGGTCGAAGATGCGGTCGAGCGGTTTCTCGAAGCCGTCCGCGGAACCATCGGCCAGAACACCTCCGGGCGCCGCTGGTACTACCAGTACACCGGCACGACCTACCCCCCGGACCCTATCGGCCAGCGCACCCGCGCGGAGATTACGCTCGTCGCTGACGGCAACAACCCCGCGCTGGTGGAAACCGTGCCGTAGGTGTCACGGGGGGCTGTAACATGCTCCGCATGCCTCGTAACGACTCCAAGAACTCTTCCAACCCGCTTGACCTTGATCTCAGCGACGCGCTGAAGACCAAGGTCGAGGATACCCCGGCCGAAGAGACCGCTCCCGCGAGCGAGTCTTCGGTCCCGAGCCCGGCCCCCGAGGTCGAGCCCGAGAAGCGCCCCGACGTGGAGCTGCAGTTCGACCCCGAGTACGCGGTCGATGACCGCATCTCCGAGGTCGTGGTCAACGTGGCCGCTTCGTCCGTCACTCTTCCCGTGGACGGCTCCCACGTTTCAGTTTCGGCTGACGACGCGGACCTGCTTGTCCAGAACCCGGCAGTAAAGGTGGTCAAGTAACATGGCAGGTCTTCGAGGAAATCAGGCATGGGTCGGTTGGGCCAAGCAGACCGTCAAGGGCACGTCTGTCAATCCCACTCACAAGGCTCCGTTCAGCGGCGGCTCGATCAACCCTGATCGCAGCATCGCGCAGCTTCAGGAAACCGACGCCAACCGCGACGAAGGCGTAAGCTACGTCGAACAGGTTTCGGCCTCGGGCACCCCGGAGGTCTATGCCCGTGACGCCATCGCGCACTCGCTTTTCGACGCCGCGCTCGGCTCGACCGTCAGCTCGGGCACCACCAACTTCACGCACACCGCGACCCCGGCGAACGCTCTGCCTTACATGAGCTTCTACCGAATGATCGGCGCCACGCTGTTCGAGAAGTTCGAGGACTGCCTCGTCAACGAGCTGACCGTTTCCGCCGATACCGGCGGGCCGCTCACCATCGGCATCAACCTCATTGGCCGTCAGGCCAAGCCGCTCGTAGCCGACCCGACGCCGCTCATCACGCCCGCGGCCGGTGCGGTGTACAACTTCAACGAGGCAACCGTCACCAAGGGAGGGGTAGCAACTGCCCTGATCTCGAACATGGACCTGACGCTCAGCAACAACGTGTCGCTGCAGCAGACGGACGATGTTGTTCCTTACGATGTTGTCGCGGGCATGCGCTCCGCCACCGTCGGGTTCGACATGATCTTCGAGACCCTGACCGACTACAACCTCTTCCACTACGCCGGGGGTTCGACCCAGACGAACGCGATTCAGGAGACCTCTCTCCGCTTCCTGTTCTCGAAGGGTGCGAACAACAGCATCCAGTTCGACATCGACCACGCTGCTTACGAAGAGTTCCCGGTCGAGCCGGACACCGGAGGCGATCCCATCGTGGTCTCCGTGCGAGCCCGCGCCCAGCGCCACGCCACCGACCCGGTTCTCGAAACCATCGTGAAGAATCAGGCCGCAACCGTCCTGCTCTAACCCGAGAGGAGTCAATGAAGCATAAGTCACGCGCCGAGCGTCTGGCCGACAAGGCTGATGACGCTCGGCGTGAGGCTAAAGCGATCCAGCGCCGTTCTCGCGTGCTGGTCCGGCTCACCGCCGAGATCGCAGACGAGACGGCCGCTCTCGCCGAAGCCGCAGAGCCCGTGGCACACCGACCCGTAAAGTAGTCGGCAAGCCTAACCACCTAGAACTACAGCCCGAGGAGGCATAAGTTATGAGCGACGCCAAGAACGAAACGCAGTACGCAGGACTCGAAGTCCCACTCTCAGAGGAAGACGCCCACGCCAACCGCGTGAAGCTGACCGCCACCAAGACCGCATGGAAGCGCGCGGCAACGCACGACGGCATCGTATGTCCGTCGGGCACCGTAGTTTCCATCAAGCTCCCCAACCTTCCCAAGCTCGCCGAGGCCGGAGAGATTCCGAACGAGCTGGTCGATCTCGCCACCGCGGCCGAGCAGGTCACGCCCGGACAGGTTCCGCAGGACGTTCTCGGCAAGCTCTCGAAGCTGCAGGATTTCATCGTGGCTGAGACCGTCGTCAAGCCGGAGATCAAGCCCGAGGAAGTAGCCGATCTTCCTTACGAGGACTTGGAGTTCCTCGCCGAGTTGGCGCACCGTCGCCGCGACGTGGACGCGCTCGGCAACCAGATCGCGGGGCTCGACAAGCTGGACAAGTATGCCACGTTTCGTGACCTCAACGACAGCGATGAGGTTGCTCTGGACTCATAAGGAACTGGGGGAACCCCTGCAGATAAGCTCCGACGATGTAACCAACTGGTGCATCAAGGAAGCCCTACTTACGCGGCAGTCGGTCGAGCAGGAAAAGAACCGCAAGCGTCAGGAGAAGGAAGCGGAGCGTAAGAAGTTCAAGCAGTTCCAAGACTGAGTAACCGGAGCAAGATCATATGGCACGAGAGATTGCTCACGGCGAAGTCGTAATCGGCGTCGATCTGGATAGGGTCGGCGCCGAACTTGCTCACGCGGAGGCTCAGTTCTCTCGGGCGATGGCGAACATCGACCGTATGAAGGCCGAGGCGAAGGCCGAGCTGGACACCGGCCCGTTGAAGCGGGACATAGCGGAAGCGCAGGCGTATCTCAAAACCCTTCGGGCTAAAGAGATTGACCTGAAGCTAAACGATAAGTCCACCGCGAATGTGAAGCGCGAGATCATGGAGATCACGTCTCACCTGAATAAGCTGCAGTCCAAGAAGACCACCCTCGACATCGACCCCCGAGCGCTGAAGGAAGTTAACCGGGAGCTGAAGATCAGCGAGCAGCAGCAGGCGGCAACCGAGCGTCAGGCCATACGAACCCGTAAGGCGTTCGAGTCCGAGATGATGAGCGCGGCGCGCCTCGAAATGGTCGCCCGTAAGCAGGTCGAGACCGACCGCAAGCGAGCCGTCGAGCTGGAAACCCTGCGCACCAAGTACATACGGCTGCACGATGAGATCGAGAAGGGCCAGAAGCTCGCTCTGTTCGATTTCCTCGGCGATGAAACCGCCCGACGTAAGTTTGCCCGTACCGCCGCAGAGCTGAAACAGGTCGGAGGTCGCCTGAAGGAATTGGGCGACAACGACGCTGACCTGTGGCGGCTCGCCAAGGCCAGCGACTCGGCCGGGGGTCGGCTGCGCCGCATGGCTTCCTCGCTCGGCAGCGTCCGGCTGCAGATGGGCTTTGTATCGGCTACGCTGCGGCAGGCGGTAATGGGCTTCACCGTTCTCGGGCCGGTTATATTCGGCCTGCTCGGGCAGATCGTATCGCTCGTTGGCGTTCTCGGTACAGGCCTTACCGGCGCGCTTGCGGTAACCTCGGCCGGACTGGCTGGATTCGGGTTCACCGCACTCGGGGTCGGTCTGATAATGAAGCCGCTGATTGGCGACCTTCAGGACGCGAAGAAGGCGTCCGACGCCTACGGCGACGCCGTGCGTAAGTACGGCAAGGGCTCCGATCAGGCTGCGACCGCGCAGGAGAAGCTCAACAAGACCCTTGGCGATGTCGGTCCTCAGACGCGACAGGCGTTCGAGTCGCTCGGCTCGATGTCGTCCCGCTGGTCGAACCTTACGTCCAGCTCGCGGCCCGTGTTCTTCGAGGCAATGGCTGCCGGAATACGCGCAGCAAACCGCCTTATGCCGATGTTCGCGCAGGAGTCGAATCGAGCGTTCGCAACGGCAGGACGCGAAGCGAAAAAGTGGTTCTCCCTGTTCAGCTCGCCCGAGGCTTCCTCCGGCATACAGCAGATCATGTCCAACTTCACCGAGGCAGTCCCGAACATCAGCGCCGGGTTCCGCAGCCTCACGGTGATGATGGGCCGCGTCTCCACGTCGGCTTCTACGCTTCTGCCCGAACTCACAACCGGGTTCTCAGAGTGGTCGCGCAACCTTATGGACTCGGTTGGTTCGGGAGCTGGACTCGACGCGGGCATCGCGCGGCTCGTGGATCATATGCGGCAGCTCGGCCGCTTCGCGCAGTCCGCCGGGGCGATGCTCGCTACGTTCTTCAACGCCGGGGCAAACGAAGGCGCGACTCTCCTCAACACGCTCACTAACATCTTCAACCGCTGGAACGCTTGGATGAGCAGCGCCAGCGGGCAGGACAGTCTCGCCAGCTTCTTCTCGGAAGCGAACGCCATCGGGTCGCAGTTCGTTGGCACGCTCGCTCAGCTCGGCGTCGCCATGTTCGAGTTCTCGGCAGCATTCGCTCCGCTTTCTCAGGGCGCCATATACTTTGTCAACGCGATGACCTCAGTCGTCGCGGCAGTAATGAGCCTTGCCCCGGCGCGCGCCATCGTGACCGGACTCGGCGGGGCGCTGGCCGGGGCTTTCGTCGCTGGCAAGCTGATGACGGCAGCGCAGGCAATCAGCACCATCGTTACCGCAGTCCGAACCCTCGGCGCGGCCGGTACTGTCATGTCCGTAGCCTCGCTCACGAACCCGATCATCGCGGTCGGCGCGGCGGTCGGCGTAGCCGTTGCGGCGTTCTCCCTGTTGTCCTCTGGCGCCTCGACCGCGGAAAGCGCGCTGGCGACGCTGGCTACCGCGTCGAGCCGGACTAAGCGCGCCATAGACGAGCTGGCCGGTATCGAAGCTACGATGGCTCAGTCCAGCCTTGAAGCAGCCACGGCGCAGGCCGCAGAGACCAAGGCCGCTACCGCGTACCAGCGCGCCATCGACAAGTACGGCGCGAGCAGCAAGCAGGCACGGGCCGCGCAGGAAGCCTACACCCGCGCCATCATGGCAAGCTCGGACGCGACGCAGCGATACAATCAGGCTCAGCGCGACCAGCAGCAGAACATCCGGTCGAACTACGCCAAGGCAAACGGCGAGGTTCTGGACCTGCTGAAGAAGCAGAAGACGGCGCAGGAAGAGCTGGACGACGCCATCGCCGGGCAGGACAAGGGCTTCATCAACAAGAAGCGGGACGCGCTCGCGGACGTGAACGCCGCGCTGTCCGAGGCACGCGCCAAGGCTGACCAGTATGGCGACGCGGTTGAGCGGGCCGAGCTGAATACGATGCGCGCTGGTGAGCGCAACGCGAACATCACGCAGAACATCGGCGAGGCATGGGGCCGTCTCTCCAACATACCGTTCTTCTCGGAACGCTTCGGCAGCAAGATCGCCAAGATCGTAAGCCCCGAGCAAGCCGCTTCCGTGGTCCGTCTCACCGACTCGCTCCGCGAGATGGGTAAGCTGGGCGCCGCGAAGAACGTACTCGGCGACATGACCAAGTTCGACCCGGCGTCGGTCAACGCGACCATCGCCAAGCTGAAGCAGCTCCGCGCTGAGGCGTCCAAGGGTGGTAAGGCCATTGTCACGGCCACGGTCAAGAAGGGGCAGGCCGAAAAGGACTTGGGTAGTCTCGGGAAGGGCAAGACTGCCACGATCCAGACAAAGGCGGACACGAAGAACGCCGAACGCTCGCTGAAGGGACTCAGCGGGAAGCAGCTTGCCGCGCGCCTTACGATCCGCGCGAACAACTCCGATGCGATCTCGAAACTGAATCAGGTCCAGCGCGCCCGACTGCAGACCAAGCTGGTCAAGCTCGGCGCAAGCCCGCAGGCCGCGGTAGCTGCGATCAACATGATAAACGGCAAGAAGCTGGAAGCCAAGATCGCCAAGTTCAAGGCCGAGACAGGCGATGCCGAGGCGGGCGACCGCAAGGTACAGGGCTTCAAGGACAAGACCGTCACCGCGACTACCAAGTGGGCCGGTCAGTCGGAAATGAGCGCCGCGCAGGCCGCTATCGCCGCGATCCAGTCGAAGACCGTAACCGTCACCACCAACTACCAGTCGAACGGCTCCCCCGGCCGGGCAGCCGGTGGCCCTACCGCGGGCGCCTACGTCCCAATGCCCGCGCAGGAGAAGCGCCACGCGGAGTCGGCGAACCGGGCCGGAACCCGGCAGAGCCAGCCCGGCGTGTACCGGCGCCCCACGCTGCTCGTCGGCGAGGAGAACCGGCGCGAGTGGGTCATCGCTGAGAACCCGTCCTACCGCGGGGCGAACGAACGCTACCTGCAGGATGCCGCGGCCAACTTCGGTTACCGCCTGACCCCGTTCGACGCGAACGCTGCGACAGGCGCCGACTTCGCCAAGAAGCGCGACGGCTACGTCAAGAAGCAGTCCAAGAAGGACAAGAAGGGCAAGCCGCGCGCGGAACGCCACGGCGGCTACTCTTACGACTTCATCCAGTCGCAGATCAACCTGCTCTCGGATAAGTCCTCGAATCTTGAAACGGAGCGCACGGCAAACCTTGAACGTAATCCTGGCGCCGACCCGAGCAAGATCAGCCCGGCGCTTAGCAAGGTGCTTGGCCCGCTCTACCAGATCAAGAACAAGTGGTACGATGAGCTGGCCTACAACCTGAAGGTTCGCTCGAATCAGGCTGCTCGCGCTGCTACCCGTAGCGCCAAGGAGCTACGCGGCAAGGACGGCCTCAACGCGGATTTCCGTGCCGCTAAGAAGCGCCTGCAGAAAATCCGCGGCGAGAAGCCGCAGAACGAGAAGGAGCGTAAGTCCAAGGACAAGCGGCTCCGCTCGGCCGAGCAGCAGTTCGAGAAGGCCCGCACCGCCCGCGATAACGCTCGCCGCAAGGTCAATGAGCGGGGCGACAGCGCCGGAGCCCTTTGGCGCGAGCTGCAGCAGGTAAGGAACGACCGCAAGGCGCTCGAAAACCGCATCACGGCTATCAAGGACAACGCCAAGGACCGGGAGACCGGCACGGGCGGTCCCGACACTCCGTTCGGCGTCCAGCTCGGCGCCCTCGATAAGACTCGCTACGACGTATGGCAGCAGTTCGCCGGGAACATTCTGCCCGGAGGGGCAGGCAGCCCGGCCGGGGCTATCCCCGGAGGCCCGCTCGGCGGCACCGGCAGCTCTGCGCTCCCCGGAGGCGGCTCGATGGCCGCGCCGGTTACTACGCCCTCGTTCTACCGCTCGGCCGCGTCAGGCGGCATGCCCGGCGCGGCTTCGGCTGGTGCCGCGCCCGGAGGCGCCGCGGCCGGAGGCGGCAACACTACCGTCAAGCAGGTCATCAACATTTCAGAGCCCCCGCCCGACCCGCACTCGTTCTCGAAGCAGTTGGGCTGGGAAGCCGCTGCCATGCTAGGATAGGAAGCCATGCCCGCGTTCTACATCGCCCCCGAAGCCTCGATCAAGTACACCTTCGTCGGCCCCACCGGGGCTCGCGCCGTACTCAACGATCCCACGGACCCCGACTTCGTAGGCTACCTCGACGGCGAGGAAGCCATCAGCGGGATTGAATCCCCGGAGATCAGGGACAGTTACACCGATCTCGCGGACGCCGACGGAGGTATGGCAGGCAGCAACTTCTACAGCCGCAGGCCCATAGTGATGAACGGCAAGGTTTTTCCGACCTCCGCGTCTGACCGCAACACGAAACTCGGCAAGCTCATGGCCGCGACCGACGCCCGCTTCGCTGACGGTACGCTGACTTGGACCCCGACCGGGGGCGAGCCGGTGTTCGTCAAGTTCCGGCGGCAGCTTCCCTTCCGGGCGAAGGGCGGCTTCAACAAGGAGTTCCAGCTCGGACTGGTATGCCCCGATCCGCGTATCTACACGCAGCGCGCCATGACGATCTACACCGAGACGAACGGCAACTCTGCCAATCAGGACTTCCGCCGTTTCACTTGGGCGTCGGGCTCGAACGCATTGTTCGCCTCCCGGCCACTCTACTTGCCGCCGGGAGTGTGGAAGGTATCGGTCCCGGTGAAGTCTAGCGTCAACAGCCGTACCGTGACGGCCGGGCTGTCGAGCAGTTCGGGAACGAACACCCCTCTCGCTCTTTCTACGGCGTGGCAGATGGTCACGCAGACTTTGACCACGACCAACCCGGCTGGGACGGCAACCGACTTGTCTCTGGTACTCAGTTCGGCCCTGACAGCGGGCCAGTACATCGAGGTCGGCGACCCGGTACTGGAATCCGCTGCGGGGCTGTACCCCGCGGCCAACGCAACCTTTGCCGGTAACTGGGTAACGAACTCGAACTATACAATGACCTTTGTGACGTCCTCGCCCCCAAACAACTACGGCGTGATGAATCCCGGCAACGCCCTGTCCGCGCCGCGCCAGCGCACCATCGGGCCGTTCTCTCAGATCGCCCCGGCAGCGAACGGGCTCAACTACATGCGCATTTACCCCTCGGTCGCCTACATCAGCAGCGATTACGCGGTAGTTGATTACCTGTACCGCACCGTGACGAAGAACAACTCCACTTCGGACTACGCTTCCGTGCCGTCCTCCCCGACTTCCCTCTGGGGCGGCTATGGCGACAACGTGCAGGGCGCGCCGATAATCTACGGCATCGCCGGATGCTCAACCGCTACTCGTATGGAAACGACTTGGCGAGGGGTCTGGCTCTAGATGCCCGCGGGCGAGTGGGAGTTCCGCTGGTCAAGCGCCGACGGCACCCAGTACAACCTTCCGTGCATTGACGAGCGCAAAATCAGTTTCAAGCTCAATCAGGCGGGCTCGTGCGAACTGACCATACCGCTGCGAACCGACGTGGGCCGATACATCGCGCTCAACGACGGCTGGGGCTATATTCTCGCGTACAAGAACAACACGCTTCGTATGGTGCTGGAAACCGTCTCGACTGATGTAGGACCGGCCAGCAGCGAAGGCATCCCGAGCGTCGCTATCGTCGGCACCGAGAGCGCCTACATGCGCGCGGCCGGGATCGTGCTGGCAACCTCCGCGCCTTACTCGTTCCCCGCAACCCCGGCCTCTCAGGTCGGCGTAAACCTCGCCACGTTGCTCACGGCCAACCCGACTTGGGGGATCGGCGCGGACTTCCCCGGCGTCACCCCGGTCATCGGCGCGTCCCTGTTCGACACGGGCATTGACCTCCTCTCGCTCATTCAGGCTGTCGCGTTCCGGGCGACTGGCTTCGACTTTCGCTTCAATCCGGTCTTCACCAACCTCGGGCTCGGACAGCAGATCGTCGGTAACTTCCAGTCCGCCAGCACCATAGGGGTCACCCGCGGCGACTGCGTCTTCGAGTACGGCAACGACACCCGCGCCAACCTGACCAGCTTCAGTTGGAAGCGCATCGCGGGAGAGAATCTGGTCAACAACGTGTATGTTCCCTCGAACGGCACGTCGGCAGGCAACGTGGCGGGCACCGCGGGCGCGGGCGACCTCACGTCAGCCCTCACCTACGGAAGCCGGATGCGCTGGATCACCGCGGACTTCGATGACTTCGCTCTCCGCGCTGACCTTGCGGCCGATCATGTAGCGTTCCGCAAGCAGCCGCGCCGGATGCTTTCGATCACCCCTAACGCGGATATGGACCTCGGTAACGTCCCGGTGCCGCTCGAAGAATACGGCATCGGCGACAAGGTGCCGGTACTCATCAAGGACGACGGCATCACCCTCGTTTCTGGTACTCTTCGCGTGTACGGGCTCAACTTCACCATCGACAAGGATGGCAAGGAGAACGTCGAGATCGAAACTTCCCCGGAGACCTAATGATTCCTCTGCCGCCCACCAAGAAAGAGCTGACGCTTCCCTCTCGCTTCGCCGACCAGAACAAGCGCGTGCGCCGCACGGAGGGCGTGACTCTACCGAACCCGCGGTCCTACCGCAAGAGGGTGACTGGAGCTGTCGCCTCGGTCGCTGGCACGCCGCTACAGGTAACGACGATGACCATATTCATGCAGCCCGGAGAGATTCTCGGCCTGATGATGACCTGCTCGGCTCAGTGTTCGACGGCATCAACCGCCTTCGCAACATACCTGACCTCGGCGTCCAGCCCGTTCGGCGCGTACTCCACGGACCTGATCTTCTCCTCGGCCATCCCCGCGCACGCGACCAACCGCTACAGCTACGTCTCCGGCGGCTCATCGTCCGGCCTAGGGTTCCCCACAGCGGGCATTTTCCCCGGCCAGTTCACTTGGCTCATGCCCTACCGCGACTCCACCGCGCAGCTCAATCTCGGCCCGTCGAGCCCGACATCAGTCACCCTCGACTTCTACGCGCGCCGCACCAGCGGCTCGGGCACGGTCAACCTGCACGACATGTTTATCTGGGCAATGCTCCTCTAGCATTTCGGCGCCCGAGTCCCTATACTGTAGGGATGAAAAAGATTCGTGAAGCTCTTCGCAGTCTGAGAACCCGCTTCGAGCGGCGCCTTTACCTGCAGAAGAAGCACTACCACAAATGGAATAAGTTCAAGCAGCGCGGTAAGCGCGGCGACAAGGTGCGCGCCCGCTACCACCTCGGCCGGTTCAAGGTTCACCGCAAAGCCGTCGAGAAGCTGGCCGGGCTGACCAAGGAAAAGAAGGCCGAGATCAGGGCTGCAGTCAAGGCCCGCCAAGAGGCTGAAGCGTCCGGCGAAGGGCCGTGGGGCGGCTCCGAGTCCGTTGGCCGCGAGATCGAGCGGTTCGTAGAAGAGCGCCGCGGCGATGTCTCGGGCTCCGAGAAGCGCAGCGAAACCTACGGTAACCCCGGCAGCGATCATCACGTCTCCCAGACCACGGCGTTCGCCATCGACTTCCTGCTCGCCAATGACTACGAGATGGCCTACGCCATCGCAGCGTACTTCGGCGTCGAGTGGGCGGGCGACTACTCGAACTTCTATGTCACCCGAGGCGGGCACACCTTCCGCATCCAGATCATCGCGGGTACGCATGGGACTGGCCCCCACCTTCACGTCGGGTGTCGTTTAGTTTGATACTATGCGGGCATGGCCTGCTCGGTTCCATGCTGCGCTCGCCCCGTATTCGTCAAACCGTACTGCTCGGGGCATTATGCGCGCTCACGCAGCAAAAAAGGACTCCGGCCGGATATACCGCTAGGGGCTCTGGGAAACGGCCGCGTCCCTAGTTTGTGCAAGGTTTCGAGCTGCACTAAGCCTGTAGCTGGGCGCGGCCTTTGCGGGGGGCACCGTGCCCGGTTACGGGCGCGCGGCACGGTCGATCCCGCCCGGCCTCTAGTAGAGCGCCGGGACAAAACCCGGCCTTATACCGACAGCAAGGGTTACGTCCAAGTGTACCGGCCCGCGCACCCTAACGCATGGGAGGACGGGTGGATTCCCGAGCATCGCCTAGTCATGTCTGGTAGGCTGGGTAGACCCCTTACCTCTGAGGAAATAGTCCATCACAAGAACGGAGACCGAAGTGACAACCGCCATGAAAACCTCGAACTATGGACGCGCAGCCATCCCGACGGCCAGCGGGTCAGCGACGTGCTTGAATGGGCGCGCGCCTTCATTGCTCAGTATGACAGGTAAAACGTGAACCGCTCCTCGATCTGGAAGAAGGTCCGGCAGCGCATCAAGGTTCTCGCCCCCAGCGAGGTTCGGCGCGAGCTGCGCAAGCGGGCCGAGGCCTTCGGCGACAAACCGGCCGGGCCGTTCGCGGACATCTCGAACAACAACGATGTCACCGCGGCCATGATCCACGAATACGCCAAGAACCATGACGTTATCGTGCTGAAGGCGTCCGAGGGCCGGACGTGGAAAGACCCCAAGCTGGCCGAGTTCGTCCGTGCCGCCAAGCGTGCCGGGCTCATCGTGGCCCCGTACCACTTCGCCCGGCCGGACAACAACGATCCGGTGCCCGAGGCCCGTAACTTCGTGCGTACCTGCCGCGAGGCGGGCCTGCGTCTCGGGAAGCGTCGGACCTACTGGTTTGAGCGCGACGAGCTGCCGGGCATTCTCGACTACGAGGTCGCCCATCCTCACGGCGCTGATGCCGGATGGATCAACGACTTCATGCGCGAGTACCGGCGCCTTACCAAGCACGGCGTCGCCAAGTGGAAGGGTTCCGAAGACCCGGTAACCTCGAATTGCCTGCTCTACGGCGGCTCGATTGTCCGCGAGAAGGTCTCGAACAAGATCGGCGCGCTATACTGGCTGGCAGCGTACACGACGACTCCGGCTCCCTACTGGCCGTCAGGTCTGGCGAAGAAGCATCGTCTGGCTTGGCAGTTCACGGACAAGGGCCGGTTCCGGGCGTTCGGGCCTCACAACACCGACCGCAACGTGTTCGTCGGTCAGCTCAAACTCCGAGACATTCTCGGGCTCGCAATCTAGAAGGGAGGTGAAGATATGGCAAACGAAAGAGTAAAGGTCCGCCGTCCGAACGGTCTGGCCTCCATCAGCACCAAGGCCAAGTACGCCGCGCTCGTACAGGCGGTAGCGACTCTGGTCATCGTGTTCCTGCAGGGCGGCCTCACGGCCGAAGCCCTGCCGACCGCGATTACCACGGTAATCACGGCCGTCATCGGTCTCACGATCAAGGACACCGTGCCCGAGGGCACCGTGGTCGAGTACCCCGAGGGCGACTTCGAGATTTAGTCTCGACGCCCCAGAAGCGCAGAAGCCCCCGGAGCAGTAAGCCGGGGGCTTCTTTTTACCCTGAATAAGCTCCCCCGCCGGAGCTGCCCGCGCCCCATGCGGCGTCGTTGTCCATGATCGAAGTGGGATCGTCTGGCGTGATCGACTCGGCCATGACCGGCGCCCCCGTGTCCACTTTGGCGGCTTCGGGGGCATTTAGTGCCTTGATGTCGGCAGGGCTCGTGGTATGCAGCATCCAATGCTCGATGAGCTTGGCCGATACCTCGTCGTCGTGTCCGACGGAGGACTCGAACTTGTAGTTGCCTGCCGCGGTCATCTCGTACTCGTAGTGGTCGAACTCGGAGCGGGCGCTCTCCAAGATATGCGCTGCCCCGTTCTGGAAGTCCCGCGAGAGGACGCCCACGGCGCGCTCCTTCCATTGGTTCGTGAACAGTATGCGCTCCACGTCGAGCCCTTCGTTTTCGAGGTCGTCGGCGATGGCCTCGCCTACGCCGGTCGAGTCGATACCGACCCTGATCTCTTCGGCCCCGGCGTCGTAGATTTCCTTGATGGCCTCGTGGATCATCTGCCGCTGGTCGGTCCACTTCAGCTCGTTGAACTTGCGGTGATAGACCGGCATGCGGTCCTCGGCGCGAGCGGCCGAGATGACCGTGAAGTCTTCCTTCTTGGCGAGGTCGATGCCTACGAAGACAGAGCCGCGAGCTTCCGCGGTTGACTCGATAACCGTGCCGGGGGTGTCGAGGTTGAAGATCGAAGCGGCCGACGACATGAACTCGGCGAGGATTTCTTGCTTGAACAGCATCTCCGGCATGATCTGCCGGGCCTCCTCGACCTCCTGCTCCCTGCGGCGCTTGCGCTCCTCGGGATCGTCCACGTTCTCGGGGATCGTCGGGTTGTCGAGCGAGGTGCGGTGCCAGCACGCCCAGTCGCCGTTGCTCGGGTGCTTCGAGAGACCCTTGTTGAAGAGTTCCCAGAACCAGTTTTTGCCTCGGGGCGTCGAGATGAACAGGGCGCCGCCTCCGCGGTCCATGAGGGTAGGACGGACGAGCTGGTTCCAGACTTCATCGCCGTGCGGGACCAGAGCGGCCTCGTCAATCACGGCGTAATCAACACCGGCACCGGCCATGGCGTCCGGGTTCTTGCCCGAGTAGAACTCCAACACGGAGCCGGACTTGAACTCCAACACGAGGTTCTGCGAGGTGACTGGCGGGGCGGGCTTGGCGAGCAGCACCGGGGGAATCTGCGAGACCACCTCGGCGTACCCGCGCTTGATGTTCTTGTACTCGGGGGCGATCCACCAGCCGAGCATTCCCGGCTGCTCGATGGCCTTGACCACGAGCGCACGCGCGGCGATCTTGGTCTTCCCGAACCGGCGTCCGGCGTTCACTACCTTGAAGCGGGCCTTGCTCTCGGTGATCGGCTGCTGGCCGGGGTGCGGAACAAGAATCTGCTTCTTGATGGTCCGTATGGCATTGGTGGTCAGCTCCGGGGAGGCGAGCCACTTCTGGCCGAACGGGACTACCAGCTCCTTCTTGCGCGGCACTAGAACTCCACGCCTCCGGCGCCCTCGGGCTCGATGTCGTCTTCGGCGAACGCTGCCGCCAGCGAGGCGTCAACGTCGATGGCCGGGAGAGCGTCGTCGGGCTCGACCACTTCCGCGTCGGTGACCTCTTCGCCGGTTGCGGTGATGGTGCCCTCGGGGTCGAGGTTGAGTTCGCGGATCAGCTCGGCCGCGGCCGGGTTGCTCGCGGCCTTCAGGTACAGAGCCTCCACGATGCGGACATGCTCGGCGTCGGTGCCCTCGCGCGCGGGGAAGTCCTTGGACAGCTCGGCCCTGATCTTCAGCAGCGTTTCCGGGGGCATCTGCCGGAGACGGCCGTTGTCGGAGACGCGCGCTTCAAGTTCGGCGTCCACCTTGCGCCGGATGCGCAGGGACTTCTCGCGCAGAATCTCCTCGACCTTCAGGGTGACGCGCTCGTCCTTCAGCCACTTGCTGAGCGTGTTCCGGTCGCTGATCGGCAGCTCCTCGATCATGTCCTTCTGCTTCATGCCGGAGGCGTACAGCTCGGCAACGAACTCGATCAAGCCTTCCTGCCGGTCGAGCATGGTGCGCGGGCCGGGGCTCGGCCGTCGGGCGGGTAGGTTACTCACCGAACCACGGCTCCTCGATAGTGCCGTCCGGCAGCTTCAGGTGGCACGAGTTGATGGATTCGCCGACCGCGGTGAGCAGATCGTCGGCGTCCTTCAGGGAAAGCCACTCGGTATCGCCCTCTAGGCGCCGCCAGATCGTCCGTGTAGAGCAGTTCGCCTTCTCGGCGATGATCGACACGTTGTCGTCTTCTTGGACGTGAGGAGCCAGCAGCGAGGCTACGTCGGCGCCGCTGACTTCCGGTTCGCGCTCAGTTGCCACGGTTGTTGACCATCCAATAGACGGCGTGCATGGCAGAGTCGTTCTCGTGCCGGTTCTCGTGCAGCGGGGAGACGAACTGTTCCTCGGCTCCCATCGCAATCGCGGCATCCTTGATGGTCGCGCCTTGCAGCTCGATGGGTACGCCTGTCATCCGGGCGATCAGTTCGATGGCTCCGATCCCGCGGGCCGTGCGGCACTTGTCCCAGTTGAGCGCGCCTGCCTCGGCTTCCTTCTGGTAGATCACCCAGTCCTCGCAGACGATCCGCTCGACGCCGACGAACGGCAGCGCGCCGGGCCGGGTGACTTCGAGAATCATCTTCTCTTTCTCGTCTGCCATGAGCGCGATCTGCAGGTTGTCGATGAACTCCCAGAGCGGCGTCTGGCCCCCCTCGATTTTTGTGTAAGTCTCGGTGTCCCAGACTGACCAGCCGGTTGTTTCGCCGGGGTCGATGGCTACGATTTTCATAGCAAAATGCTATCAAACTCGCACTTCCCTTGCAAGTTGACCGGGAAAGTCAAGAATACTGGTAACGAAAAGCCCCGGCCATGTCAGCTATGACGGCCGGGGCTTCGTCCTTCTGGGCTACGCTCCGCGCAGCCTATCGGAAGGTCTAGACCGGGTGATGCGCGACTTCCTCGGCTTCGAGGCAGTCGGCATCCTCTTCATCGAGGAAGGCCATGCCCGGTGCCGGGGTCACCGGGTTTCCTTCTCCGGTGACCTCGACTAGCCGGAAGTGCGGCTTGCCGTGGTAGTACTCCTTGGAGAACCGCCGGTTCCAGAAGACCAGCGCCTCGGGCACGGCTTCCAGTTCAAGCAGCTCGGCGTACTCTACCCGCGTCCACTCCCAGTCATCGACCGGCGCGGCCCGGCCGTCCCGCCGGGACACGGACCACGGCACGAACGCGATCAGCTTGTAGAGGTGCGGCAACTCGGTCGGCGCTTCCCCGCTCAGGTGGGCGGTCACGTCGATCTTGACGCTGTTGTCCACGAGCGCCATCAGGACTTCTTGGCCTTCCTGCGAGCCTTGGTTGCCCGTGCCTTGGCGCGTGCCTTCTTCTCGGCGACGAGCTTCTTGGTCTCGGCCGACGGCTCCTTGGACAGAATCTCGGTGATCCGTTCGAGCAGGTCGCCGGTCTCGGGCCGGAAGCCTCCCTCGATGAACGAGAGATAGGACGACTTGCATCCGACCATCTCGCCGAGTTCCTTCTGCGTGAGGTTGTGTTCCTCGCGCTTACGCTTGATCTGCTTTGCTGTCAGAAGTTTCATACGTTCCTCCTTTGTTCGATGATTTCCACCTTGCCATACAAGCGTAGCATGTATGTCAAGAGTTTATGGTCACTCCGGGCCACGAGAGCATACCGGCGACGCTCAGCCGCTCGATAATCATTTCCTCGTAGTGTTCCCAGCGGTCAGCCTTGGGGCCGTCGTCCGGCTTGAACTCCGCGCGCAGCTCACGGAAAAGCGGGTGGATCAGCTCGTGGATGATTGTCACGCGCCGCAGGCCCGGCTCGCTTTCGATGGTCTTGTCGGCAAGCCAGAGCTTGATCTCGAACGCATGCTCGGGCCAGCTCACGACTGCGAGGTTGTCGGCGTCCTCCGGGTCCGGCGGCTCGTCCGTAAGGATGATGCGCCAACCGGGCAAGAACTGCCCGGCCAGCGCCTCAATTTCCTCGCGGAGTAACGGGCTATACCGCTCAGCCGCGGGCAAGTTGCTCGATCTCCACCATGTCGGACGCGGCCTCGGCATCCTTCTTCGCCTGCTCGATGTCGGCCTCGACCATCGCCAGAATCTTCCTGATGTCGTTGAGAATGATCTTGCCGATCACCCGGTTGCCGCGGTGATCGAACATCGGATATGCCGGGCGCACAACGTAGCCCTCGATTTCCCGATCCGTGCCCTCATGCACAATGGCTGGCGGGTTACCCTCCTTCTCGTCGGCCGCTCGCAGCGCGTTGGTCATCTCGTGGATCACCTCCGGCAGCGTGCGCGTCTGCTCGAACTGCTTGACGACCGGCACCCCGAGAGAGTCGAGAACCGCTCGGCCCTCGTCCGTCGGAAGATACCGGCGACCGACCATCACGTCGAAGCCGATGAACCGGGCCTCGCCTTCCGGCGGGGCGTCGGGAAGATAGGCGTGGCCGTTCGTCTGAATCTTGTGGCCGTACCCTTCCCCGAACAGGATCACCGGGGTCTCCCCGAAGGTCTGCTCGATCAGGCACTCGAAGTCCGAGGTGCCGAACTTCTCCTCCAAGTGGGCGCGCAGCAGCCCGTGGAAGTTGCCGGTCCCGAGGTGGTTCCGCCCACCGAACGAGATGTTGTGCCCGTCCCAGAACACCCGGACGTTCGTGCCGTCGATCTTCTCCTGCACGATCCATTGGGCCGTGCAGAGAAACGTGAACGCCTCGTTCGCCCATGCCCGCGGGTCGAGCTGACCGTCGGGGTTCCTCTTGAACACGTTTTGTATCTTGTTGTACTTCGGGACTACCACTTCTTCGGTTTCCATATCACGCCTCCTTCATGTAGGCCGGGACAAATCCCGGCTGCTTGACATCTGACCAACGGTCCACGATTACAGCTTCGGCGCTGAGCGGGACAATCTTCGAGATGCGGGGATGGTCAATCATGCACCGCTCGATGATCCTTGCGGCTTCCTGCGCGTCCTCTTCAGGGACGTGAGCGATGATTTCGTCGTGGACCGGCAGGATCATCGGAACCCCTGCCTTATGAATCTGCAGGATAGCATCCTTCAGCAGATCGGCCGCGGTGCCCTGCACCAGCTTGTTCGGGAACTTGTACGCCTGCTGGTATATGGGCCTGCGCTGGTCAGCGCGGTGACGACGCTTCCAAGGGGTCTTGATGTACCCCTGATCTTCGAGCTTGGCCCGGATGCGGTTCTGGAAGACGCCGATCTCCGGGTACGCCTGATGGTAGCGGTTTATCATCTCCTTGGCCCGCGAGCGCGAGACCCCGAAGAAGGTTGACACCGTGTTGACGCCGCCCCCGTAGATCATCTGGAAGTTGAAGACCTTGGCGAGCTGCCGGGCGCTCGTCACGGACCCGTCCGGCCGCTGGCGGTCGGTGAGCCCAACCATCTGCGCGGTGAAGGCGTGAGGGTCGCCGTCGGGACGCGAGACCTGATCGAGTAGGACGCCCTTGCCGCAGAACGCAGCGAACAGGCGCATCTCGATGGCGTCGAGGTCGCAGCAGACAAGTTTGTGGCCGGGCTCGGCCCGCACGAGGTAGCGCAGGGAGAGATCGTCTCGCGGCCAGTTCTGCAGGTTCGGGTCCGAGCAGGACATGCGGCCGGTGACAGCCCCGAGCTGGCGAATGTTCGGGTGGATGCGCTCGTCGCCTGCGATGAATGGCGCCTGCCTGCCCCATACCTTGTCTTCCTTGCCGTGCAGCATCGGGCCGAGATAGGTTCCGGCGACCTTGGCGTTCGCCTTCCACTTCAGCACCTCCTGCGCCAGCTCGTCGTTGATCGCCCCGAGCGTGTCGGCGTTCATCTGCTTGGCGCCGGTCTTGGTGGTCGGGACGTTCGAGAGGTCCACGCCGCGGCGTGTCAGGGCTTCCGCGATCTGGGCCGGGGCGTTCGGGTTGAAGGTGTCGATCCCGGCGAGCTTCTTCAGCCGGTCTTCCTGTTCGTCCATGCCGGAGAGCAGCGCGATCTCGTACTTCGCTGCGGCTGCTCGGTCCACGGGCACCCCGCGCTGCTCCATACGGAAGAGAGCGGCCATGACGCCGCGCTCCAACTCGTACACGTCATGCAGCTCGGCGTCCGTGGAGAGCGTCCGGTCGTACACCTCGGTCACCTTGCGCTGCAGGATCACGTCCTGTCGCCCGTAGGGCACCATGATTTCGTCCGGCACGTCCTTGTAGGTCGGCGGTATGTATTCCTCGCCGGTCTCCTTGGATGCCTTGCGCCGTGCGCGCCGCTCGACCGCGAGCCAGTCCTTGACGGCCTGTTCGAGATCGCGCTCACCTTGGTTCGGGAACAGTTTGTCGCCCCGAGCCTTCAGGGCCGCGGAGAAGCGTTCGTCCACGATATGCGCCTTCAGCATACCGTCGTGCCATGTATGTTCCGGCGGGAGCTTGAACCCGTGGGCCGCGGTGAAACCGAGGTCAAACTTCGAGTTCCATGCCTGAATGCCGCCCTCGGACTCAGCCGAGTCGAGGCGGGTCTGGATGGCCTTCTCGGTCCACTCGGCTACGCCGAAGTGCTCGGGCTCGCCGGAGCTGCCGAGGAACTGGGCCATGAACATCTCATGGTAGTAGTTCTGCAGGCCCGTGGTCTCTATATCGAACTCAAGAATTAGCGGTCTCCTTTCGTATCCGGGCGCGCTTGGTATTAGCCGCCCGGCAGTTTTTACAGCGACAGCCGCGCTGATACATGCGGTAAGTACCGCAGCGCGGCTTGGGCCGCTCGGTCGCGTCGAGGTGCGCCAGCACCTTATCTATCTGCAGGGTTCTGCGCGCGCCCATCCACGGCCGGACTACACTCAGTACAGCCCGTATTTCATTGCGCGCATAAACTCCCCAGCGCCATTCCGGCTTGTGCGGGTCGCGGTTATACGGCCCACCGACGCTGCCGACACCTATACGCTCCCTCAACGCGCGGATTATGTCCGCGTCCGTCGAGGTACAGGTAACGTGCGCTCCTTTACGCTGCACGACAAACGATCCTTCGCCTTCTAGCAGGCCCGAAGCCCACGCTGCGTCAACCTCGTTGACAGTAAGCTCTGGCGTGGGCTTCGGGTCTCGCATCAGCCGTCCAGCCCCTCGACCACGGTCTTGATCCGGTCGTCGTTGCCGAGCCCGTGCTTCTCGAACATGAAGAGACAGAAACAATGCCACGCGGCATGCATGACGTGCGGCAGCCCGGACTCCTCGTCCAGCCAGTCTCCGTTCGCCGCGGCAAGCGCGTGACGGAAGAGGGAGGAGAAGCTGAGCGACCAGTCGTAGCCCTTCAGGTAGTTATGGTCGTCGTACTTCTCGGCGCCCATGCCATACACCTCGCTCAGAGCGAGGATCGCCTCTGGCGGGATGAGCGCGACGGCCTGCGGCTTCTTGCCCTTCTGGCCTCCGGTCTCGCTGGTCACGCGGACCTCGCCAGTAGGCGCGGACGCCGGAGGCGAATTGCCACGGACCTTGTTGACCTCGCGGGGATTGACTACCCCGGCGCCCCACATGGCGATATCAAGGTCGCTCGGGGCGGCGCACTCTTCGGCGGGCTGCGGTTTCAGGAGAGAGCCGTCCACTTCTGCCTCGACCTTCACGCCCTCCTCGGTGGTCTTGCAGGAGGTGACCCGGCCGATTGCCTTGCCGCGTCCGTCGGTTACCGGGTCGCCGGGGGCCATGCTGCCGAACGCCTCAGACTCGATCCGGCCGCTCGCGTGGTCGAGCCGCCCGGTCACGCCGCCCTGCAGGACGAACTCGGGGCCGCGGTGCGTGTGCCCGTTGACGATGGTGTCCTCGAAGTGTCGGCGCAGCTTGTCTTCTATGTCGGCCATGAGCGGGTTCGACTCTCGGAGCTTACGGTCAGCTTCGCGCAGACGCTCCATGACCTCGGGGTCGATATTCTGCGTGCGGAACTTATGCGTCTTGATGACCGGCTTGTTGGGGATGAACATCGAGCCGTGGAAGACGGTCTCGTGCATCACGTCGGCGATCTCCCAGTCAGGGATCAGGAAGTCGTCGGTGAGAGGGCAGCCGGGGGTCCGGTCGTTCAGCCACTCCTCGTAGCTGTACACCGGCTTGCCGCAGGTCCGAGCAACGAACACTTCGAGCCGGGCACCTCGGGAATCCTCCCAGCCTTCGAGCGCGACAACCCCGGACACCTCGTCCGCGATCAGCTTCACGTCTCGGGCCAGCAGGTCTCCCCATGTCTCGCCCGTGTCGGCGTTGTACTGCTCGGGGTCGCCGGTCTCGTTCGCCAGCGCGGCAGAGCGCGACGAGGGATCGTCCAGCTCGACCGGGCTCACCACGAGATACCCGGCTGCGCGGAGGCTGGCCGCGGCGACGTCGAATGCCGGGAAATTGAACTGGGGGATGCCAGTCATCGGCCCTGCGATGTAGAATCTCTTTCTCTCTGGAATCATTAGTCGATCTCCAATCCGCCGTGGCCCGCGGACGCGGTGTCGGCATCGTCTGTCTTTATACGGAAACTGTAACCGGAGCCGCTGGCAGCTCGGGCCTTCTGTACTCGGCCGTCCTCGATCAGTTGCTTCAACCTCTCGCGGACCTTACGTTCGGTCTCTTCGATCTCATCAGCGATCTCGTTGACCGTGTAATACTGGTCGTCGTTCGCGTTGAGCATATCAAGAATCTGCCGGTCCAGCACCGACTCCCCGATATGAGTGTAAGTCCAAGTGTCAAAGTTGAACGCCATGCGGATCGGCGCGGGCGCTCCCGACTTCGGCTTGTAGCGCATCTTCGAGAGACTGAGTTCGGACTGAGCCCCGCCGTGAACGTGCTGCCAGCGCATGACGGTCGCCAGCGCGCCCTCGAACACCGTGGAGCCGCGGAGCGAGTCCATGGCGTCCATGTTGTCCTTACCCTTGTTCTCGTGGTGGTTCACGAAGACCGCGCACTCGAAGTCGTGGCAGAGCTGCATGAGGTTGTCGATGGCCTCGTTCATCTCGGAGCCGTCGTTCTCGTTGCCGGTCCAGATCGACCGGAACGGGTCGAGGAAGACCAGATCGGGTTCCCACTTCTTGACCCCGCGCCTCAACAATTCGAGCTTCGAGCTGTCATCGACCTTCACGCCGGAGTAAGAGCCGTCGCCCCAGATCAGCATGTTCTCGCGGACGCGCTCCTTCTGCTCGTCCGTGTAGCCGCCGTGTTCGAGCAGGTCTTTCATGCGATCCTGAAAGTACCCGGCCGAGCCTTCGTTCTCGATGATGAGGCTCTTGACGCCCCCCTCGACGCCGGGAACCAGCAGGTCCGGCAGGTCATCGAACAGGGGTATCCCTGCGGCCCAGCGCATCATGCAGTTCATCAGGAAGGTGGTCTTGCCCTTACCGGCACGAGCGGCCAGCGCGTGAATCTCGCCGCGCACGATGATGCCGGGAGAGACCACCTCGGGCGGGGTCTCGATCTCCATGTCCAAGTAATCCCCGAGCTTGGAGATAGGCGCCTGCAGGAGATCGTCGGCCGCAGTCTCGGTGACCGCCTTCAACTGAATCTGCTTGACGAGCTGGCCCTGCTTCTCGGGATCGAACCCCTGAAGCCACTTGGCGATGTCCGCGACCTGTTTCTCTACCTTTGCCATCAGCAGACCACCCTAGCAGCCGTGGCTCTTGCGCGCAGCACCTTATTTCGGCGGGTGCGCGATGGGGCACGTCGGCAGGACGTAAGGCGCCATCAGCGGGTCGTCGCAGCCGGTGCCGGTGAAGCCGCCGGAGCGTGCGTTGTTGAAGATGCGGTCCACCTCGCGCTCGGGCGCCGGGGGATCGGCTGCCTCGTTCAGCTCGTGCAGAAGCTCTCGCGCCTCGGGCTCGGTCATCTCCTTGTAGTTGAGGAGCTGCGTGGTGAAGTGGAAGTACACGGCGTTGCGGTGCCCCTCGACCACGGGATTCTCAAAACGGTTCTTGTAGATGCTCATGCAGCAGTCGTGCAAGAACCCAAGGTCGCCCTGTTCCCGGCCGGAGGTCGGCCGCTCCTCGGGGGGCTGTATGCCGAGCGCGAGCGCCCGGACGCGCCACTCCTCGGGGTCGTTGCGGGTCTCGTAAGCAAGGTCCACCCATTTACCGCGCTCGGCCCACGGACCGCAGGTAGCGTGGGCCGTGTCATCCGGCAGGGGATCGTACAGAATGGGCCGGTCGTGGCCGTGCCACGGCAGGTTGATGTAATTGCCGACCATGCCTTCGAGCAGCCGGTCCTGTTTCGGGAAGACCTCGACCTCGGGGCGTCCGATGGCGTCGAGCGCGAACTTCATAATGCCGCGGGGAATCCAGCCCTCGACGGGCTCGCTGAAGAACGCCCAGATATGCGCGTTGCCGGAGCGCGACCTCTCGACCCAAGTGGTGCCGGGCAGCATCTCGGAAAGCAGAAACGCGGTATCGAAGTCCGGCTCATCGAGGTCGATGGCCGTGAAAAGGACCGTGCCGTCGTCGCGGAGCGGGAAGATGCCGAGCCCGGAACCCTCGCCCTTCAGGTGGAGCTGGTACAGCTCCGTGGGGATCGGGTTGTCAGGGTGCTTCTCGATGCGTCCGACCCCGAGCCCGTGGGCGTCAGAGCGGCCGGTGAAAAGCTGTATGAACTTCTGTCCTGTTGTAAGGGCCATAGGTTAGTCCTCCTCCAAATATTCGTAGTTTCCGATGCACTTGCCGTCCTGCCATACGGCGACATACATCTCGACGCCCCATAGGGAGAAAACACACTCTACACCCTCGCCATGCTTTTCCTCAACTTCGGCCCGGCAGCGCGCAACCTTCGCGTCTCTGTTCTTCTCTGCCGGGGTCCGGCGCTGTACCGGCTTGGTGTCCTCCAAAACCGCTGTCATCATCCACCACCTTTCTGCTGTAATTTCGAGGCTCCCCTCCGAGCTAACCCTCATCCCGCTACACACCGGAGTTACAGCTCCGGGGGAGTAGCACTTCCTAAGTAAAAACTGCCTCGGCGAATCCCTCACCCCGAGGTATGGCTGTCCACGCTACTCCGCGCCCTGTTCCCGCCGTCGCGGGGGCCGGTGGCAACACCGATAACAGCGTTCCCTTGAACCTCAGTCGAGGTCGATGGCGCCCTCGGCGTCAATCACGTCGGCCTTGCCGGAGCCCGAGCTGCCGCTCGACTCGGGGGCGTCGCCCTCGAACACGATGTCAGTCTCGTTGGCGCGGTGCAGGTTGAGGGCCAGCTCCACGATGGCTTCGAGGTCTTCGCCCTCGACGGCATCTCCGCGGGTGATCTCGGCAACCCAGTATTTGTTGCCGTTCTCTTCGACCTTGCGCGTGGTCACGATGTACTCGTGGCCCCACGGGTAGCGGTCCATCTCGGTCGCCAGCGAGAGCAGCTTCTTCGCTGCCGGGGCGCTCGTCCGGGCGAGCCCGAGACGTTCCACCTCGCCGGGCGCTCCTGCCCGGAAGCCGACGAAGTTGTAGGTGACGGAGAAGTCCGGCCCGTCGCCCCACTCGGAGAGATCATCGTTCGGGTCGTTCAGGCGCTCCTTGAAGCGATCCTCGAAAGCGTCCGACTCGCCGAACCGCTTGCCCGCGTCGGGGTGCGGCCAGTTCGACGGGATGACCGTATCGGCCCCGCCGGGGATCGAGCCGAAGAAGTCCTCGTCCCGGTTGACGTACTGGACGCCGTAGAAGTGGCCCGCGACGATGAAGCGGACTTCCTCGCCGTAGTTCTCGCCGGTCAGCGAGTTGACCCACTCGCCGGGCTTGGCGAGCTGTTCTTCCGCGGCCTTGCTCATCGGCTGGATCAGCCGGAGGCCCGGCAGAACGATGTCGGACTTCTTGACCTTGGACTTGATCGAGCCCGCGAGCGCGTCAAGTTCCTCGGCCGAGCGTCCGGCGACGAGTTCGGTTGATTCTGTCTTGGATACTGCCTTGGATGCTACCATGATGACCTCCTCTATTCGTACAGCTTTATAAGTTTGGTGGAGTTGGAAACCCTACGCCAACCCCGTGCTGGACCCGTAACCTACAATGCATAACCCAGCGTTCCCGGTATCTCTCTCGTGTCTTTCCTTACGGAAAGTGTAGCACCTCTGTCAAATCAGACCTTCGTGACTGTCACCCCCAACTGCTCACGGAAGCCGAGACCGGGCGGGAACTTGGCGTTCTCGTGATCCAGAATCTCGCGGGCCATCTCGTTGACGGGCTTCATGCGCAGCTTATCAGGGAAGAACAATTCTTCCTGCTTGCCGTTCTCCTCGATCCACGCTTGGAACTTACGCTCGTCGTACACGTCGCCGTAAGTTGTCTTGCGCGGGGTGAACCGGACGGTGCCGTAGCCGGGGCCAAGATCGACCGTGGTGGCTCCCTTGGTGCCGTCCTTGGTCAGCATCTCGTGAACCTGCCGCATGGCTTCGTCGCGCTCGGCCTTCACGTCCTTGGCCTTGCGTTCCAGCTCGGCCGCTTCGCGTTTCAGGTCGAAGTATCGGCGCAGGGTTGCGTTGCGGTCCATCGTTACTCCTCGTCTCCATAGACGGCGCTCTCGATGAGTTGCTTCAGCCGGTTGGCCGGGGCGATGTCGAGCGTGTCCACGGTGTCTTTTGATCTGTACTTGATGACTGTCACGTCGTTCTTCTGGCCGACGCGGTAAATGCGGTCTTCCATCTGCCGGTTGTTCGCGGGAACCCAGTCTTCCTCGATGAAGATGATCGTGTCCGCTCGGGTCAGCGTAATGCCGACGCCCGCGACCGCGATGGTGCCGATCAGCACGTCGAGATTGCCGTCCTGAAACTCCTGCACGCGCTTGGCCCGCTCGTCCGGGTGAACGTCTCCGTGGAGGAACGCGACGTTGATCTTCAGTTGCTTGCGCAGGCGTTCGGCCAGTACCTCGGCGGCTCGCTTGTGCCAGCAGGCCACGACGAACGGCTTGCCGGGATGATCGCCGATCTTCTCGACCACGGCATCGAGCTTGGAGGAGATGTCCTCGAAGGGCTCGCCGTTGTCATCGACCATCAGCGCCGGGCTCGTGGCGATCTGACGCATGAAGGACATGCGGGCCGCGGCGTTGTCCACCTCCCGGCCGAGGTATTCGATGTCGCCGGTCTGCAGGGCTGCGAGGATCGACCGCTTCTTGTCGTTCGAGACCTCGGGGTCGCGCATGGCTTCCTCGACGTTGAGCAGAAACTCGTTCTGCGCGGCTACATAAGCCTTCTTCTGCTTCGGCAGCATCTCGACCTCGATGATCTGCTCCGGCAGCTTGTCGGGGAAGTCGTCAAGTACCTGCTTCTTGGTCCGGCGGATCAGCTTGTCCTTCAGCTCGAACCGGAGCTTGTCGGCGTTCCTTACGCCCGTGATGACCTTGGAGCCCCGGTAGCCCTCGTAGGACTCGACATACATATTGAAGAACCGCCAGTACGACGAGTAGGTCTTCCGGTCGATCCAGTTGAGGAGCGGCCAGAGTTCGTCGGGCGAGTTCATAATCGGGGTGCCGGTCGCGCTGATCTTGACCGGCGCCTTCAGCTTGCGCAGCGCCTCGGACTGTTTCGACTTGCGGTTCTTGGCGCGGTGCGCCTCGTCGGCGATGATCCCGGCCCACTCGACCTTCTGCAGCTCGGGCATCCGGCGCAGCTTCTCCCAGTTCACGACGAGATAGTCGTTGCGCTTGATGGCTTCCTGCGCCTGCTCCTTACGCTTCGCGGGGGTCCGGCCGTCGATGACCGTGGCCTTCAGTTCGGGCCAGAGCGAGCGGTCGAACAGTTCGGGGTTGGGGCCGTCCTCGATCTCGCGCTTCCAGTTGTCGCGGATCGTGTTCGGGCAGATCACGAGGACCGGGCCGGGGCGGTAAGTATCCTCACCGACCTCGGCGTTGAGGTCGATGCCGCCCTGAGCCTCGGGGGCCCGGCGCATATGGTACTCCTCGACCGCGGTGATCGACTGCAGAGTGTTGTGGGTGACGATGTAGTCCTCGGTGAGATACAGGCTGTTCTCGGCCGCAACCGAGATGCATACGACCTCAGCCGTTCCGGCCTCCTCGACCTTCTCGATGTACCGCCCAAGTGAATACTTGGTCCGCTCCCCGTAGCCCTCCGCTTTACGCGGCAGGGAGAACGGGCACATACCCGGCGGCAGCTTTATGGTTATCCGTTGCGCATCGGTGTGGGTGGTTGTCTTCACGCGCCGACGGGCGGTGCCGCCCAGCGACCATACGAGTTCTTGGATGCCGTCCGCCAGCCGTTCCGAGGAAACGCATATCTCGGCCGACGCGGCAGGTTCGTCGTTGCGTCCCGCAGTCTGGCAATAGCCGTCGGTATCCATGATGCCTTGCAGCAGGTGTAGCCGGTCTGTAATAGGCGCGCGCAGATACGCCGGGGGAATAAACTTATCTACCGAGAGGTGGTCGTCAAGGCCGAGCGCCTGTAGCGCCGCCTTGGTTTTCCCACCCCTGATTCCCCACGTCAAGCCGCCGGAGGAGCGGCGCAGAGCTAGGGTATCCGGGGCAACCTTCATCCGGTCGATAACCTCTTGGTCCGGGCACGAGATCGAGCAGTCGCTTCCCCGGAAGCTCCCGTCACCGAGCAGCGCGCCTAGCGTGTACGGCGAGATAGGCAAGCAGGTCGGGGCTACCTCTTTGCCGCTAGTGAACTCGACCGGCTCGACCAGCGGGATCGACCAGCGTCGGTTACCTGCCGCGTCGTGGGTCTCAGTGAGATCGCGCGTCTCTTTGATCCGCCACTCGCCACCGCGAGCGCGGTCGTTCGGGGTCTTTACCACCCAGAGGTGGTCGCCATCGACAGTCGCAGTAACGCCGTCGGAGAAGGTCACTCGATACACAAGCAGCGTGCCGCGAGGGAATACGCCGGTAACGGTCGTCGGGTTCCCGTCCGAGCCGATAACCTCGTCCCCTACGCTCACCTCGCCATACGTCGTCCAGCCGGTCGGGGTCGGGATTCGAGCGCTCACGATACCACCTTTCCCGAGCCCCATGTCGTCCGCGTTGATGTAGGCCGGGTACTTGATGGCAAAGTCCACGCCCGCGCGCTGGAACGGGAACAACTGACTCGCCCACGGCACCATAAGCTCGGCGTCCTTGCCTGCACGGGTCACGAGATCGTCGGCGATGGCTTCGGCCGCGCCCTGCAGCTCGGCCTTCAGCTCGGCAGACAGAACGGGCCGCAGAATCTCCGCGGCCTGCATCAGCGTGTCGGGCTCGTCCGGCAGCTCCCAGACCTTCGCGTCCGGGTTCCAGCGGCGACCGGGAATCGACTTCACCTTGTCGAGCGTTCCGGCGAAGTCATCCACGCCCTTGATTGAGACGGCGAGGGCTTCACCTACGCGCTTGATTGAAACTGGCATTCAGTTACCTTATCAGCTTTCGGGCGCTTCGTGGTCAAGCTCGCCCGTGATCTGCGGGTGTATGGCCGTGATCGAGCTGATGCGCATTTCCCGCCAGCGGTCGGTGCGCGAGCCGAGCAGGTACACGACGAAGCCTTTGCCGATCTCGTCAATCTCGACCGGGGGCGTCTGGCAGTCCCGGCCGTGCTGATCCTGATACCCAAGGACCACCTTGATGTCGCGCTCCATCGCAAGCCGGAGCATCTTCTCGGTGTTCATGGGCTCGACAACGGGCACGATGACATCAAGCCCCCAGAGCTTGCGGTGTTCGAGGCGCACTTCACACTCCGGCTCTCTGCCCCAGCGGGGTATCGGCCAGTTCCGACCGGATGCCGAAGCGGCCGGGGCGGGTCTTCGTTTTGCGGTCTCGGCGCTTGGCGATCTGCTTGGGATCGCAGAGCTTCCCGAGACTCAGCACGGCCAGCTCGGACTTCTGCGCGTCGGCGCTGAGCTTATTGCCGACCTTGGCCTCGGCGGCACGGCGTACCTGTCGGACGCCGCGAACTGAGACCTCGTACTCGCTAGTACGGGGCCGTCCGATGATGCCCTTGAAGGCGCGGTTCCTTGCTTTCTCGAATGTTTCCATGTCTCCTCCTTAGTCCTTGTAGGGGTCGTACTCGTTGGCCCCGGCCATAGCCACGCCAACCGGAGTCAGCGTATGCTCGATCTCGATGGTGCCGTCGTGGGCTTCCAGCACGGAGTCGAGGCGCTTGTACACCTCGGGCGCTTCGTCGGCGCCGCCTCCGCGGAGGACAATACCATCCAGCTCGATCTCGTGCTGCGCCAGCTCCCAGTCCACGCGGCCCGCGGCGAGCTGCTGCTCGCGCCGACGGAGACCGGGGGTTCCGCACTCGGGGCACTTGCCGTCCTCGGGCTTGTGAGTGTGGGGCGGCTGGAACCAGTCGCAGTCGCGGTTCATGCAGGTCCATCGGCGCCGGGTCTTTCCGGCGGCTTGGGTCCGGCTCATCACTCGCCCGGCGCCATGGACGGTTGAGAACAGGCCATGCTCGTTGCCCTTGGTGCCGGAGAGGATCACGGAGTCCTCGCCCATCGAGCTACCGACGAAGCCGCGCTGACCGGGGAACGCCGGGGTTGCGCCCTTGCGGACTACCCAGAACTTCTCGCCCGCGTGCGTCTCCTGCCATGCGAAGTTGTGATGGTTGTGGACGACCTGATCGTAGCGCGAGGCGCCGATGATCTCGGCTACCTTGTCCACGACGACATCGCGCCCGGCATAGGCGTACTCGCCAGCGAGGCTCATGGCAGCGATGTACGCCTGCCCGATGTCCGAGTTGATGTCGAAGACGATGGGGGCCGCGTCCATTTCCCCGTCGGGGGCGTGGCCCTCGAAGGAGCCCCCGGCTGCGAGGGAGAAGAACCCGGTCGCGGTCTTGTGGCCGAAACCCCGGCTGCCGAAGTGAACGCCGATCCATACGAAGCCCTGCTCATCTACGAACAGGTCAACGTAGTGGTTGCCGGAGCCGACGGTCCCGAGCTGCTTGGCCGCGAGATCGTAGAGCTGCCGCTGCGGACTGAAGTCGGCCTCGGCGATCTTGTCGAGGACCGGGTGATCCAGCGGTTCGTCATTGGCGCGACCGACCCCGAAGCTGATGCGCTTGGCGATCTGGTCCATCGTCCATTCGATGTCGAGGTCTTCGATCATCACGTCGGTCTGGACGGCCTTGTTGCCGCAGCCGATGTCGTAGCCGACGCCCGTGGGGGAGATATGCTCCCGGTAGGCTACGACGCCTCCGATGGGCTGGCTGTAGCCAACGTGGTTGTCGGCGCATAGTACGCCGAGGGCGCCTTCCTCTACCTGCATGCAGCGTTTGATCTGCTCGATGGCGCGGGGTTCCGCTTCACCGAAAATGTATGGGATGCTCACAAGACTGCCCTCCTTACGTTTCAGGGTGTGTGTCTTGTCAGACTAGCAGGTTGGTCAAGCTCCTGCGTCGGCGGCTCGCTGAAGTATCCGCGAGACACGCTGGATGAACTTCTGCGGATCGACTTGCGCGGTGCCGTTCTGGACTTGGAAGAACACTTCCTTGAACCCGCGGGCCTGCGCGTGTATGGCAGCTTGTTCGCCCTCGGTGAATGAGTCCCACTCGCGGGCCGGGTCTTCTCCGAACTTCTGCATCGCCGCCTCGAACTCATCGTCCTTGCGCCGGGCTCCGGGGGTGACGCCTTCGAGGTCTTTCTTCTGGTCAAACAGGCTCATCAGTCCATAGTCCTTTCGCCTCGGCGTTTCTTGATGTTGTTGACGTGCTGGCGCAGCCGGGATTCGCCCTTTGTGTCGTGGTGCGCCATGCGGTTCGGGAGGAGCTGCCGCCGAAGGTCCATGATCTCGTCGGCCGTGAAGGCGTAGAGACGTCCGGGCATCAGCGGAGCGGTCCTACCGCAACATGCAGTCTTGTCGAAACTCATGCGCGGTAACGCTTCTGGTTGTGGGCCAGCAGTCGGCCTTTGATGTAGATGCCGAGGCTGGCTTGAAAGTCCCCGTCCTCGTAGATGCGGTACGCGCCATACAGGTTTTGCCAGTTGGGCTCCCCGCCCGCAACGTAACCGAGTCCGCCGGGAATCTCGCAGGCGCACCCGCCCTGCACCCCCATCTGCACGGTGATCGGGTCGTCAGGGTCTCCGGTGTACTCGGTGCGGAGGGTGATCCCGCCGCGATGGTCGTGGCCTTGGTGCGTCGAGCCGCGTAGCCGGTCGAGCATCTGCTCGCCTGCATTCTTCGTGGTGGAAACGCCGTGCCTTACGGTAAGTGACGGGGCGAGGATCGTCTTGGCTTGATCCCACGGCTCGTCAATGTACTCGACGTGCAGCTTGTCCAGCCAGAGCAGCCGTCGGAGGTTCAGCGCCTCGACTTCGCTGTTGGCTGGGGCGACCTTGTAGAGCCCGCGGGCGTTGTCCATGAGGAGGTGCTGCAGCCGCTCTTCATGGTTACCCCGTTTGTAGCGAATCTCGGCGTCGGGGCAAACGTCACGGTAGTCCGCGAGGATTTCAAACCCGGCCTGCAGGCACTCGTTGACGGTCGCTGCCCCGTCACGCTCGCGGTGCCGAGAGATGGTTTCAAAATCGAGCAGGTCTCCGTTGACCTCGATCAAATCCGGCTGCTCGTCAGCGAGCATTTCCAAGAACAGCGCGTGAAACGTCCGCTCATGGAACGGAGCGTGGTGGTCCGAGATGACAACGGCGTCGCGGTAAGCGCCTTGCGGCTGCGAGCGTGGGGCGGGCGGGGGCGTCCAGTCAGTCGGAATAGTGGGCGCGGTAAGCAGGCTCTTGGGGATCGCATCGAGCCGGAGCTGGAAGTGCGGGTCGGCGTCCGAGCCCCAGAAGTTGATCCGCTTGCGGACGACCTCGTGGTCGTCAGGGTCGAGGCCATACTTGCGGAGCAGGGCGTCCTCCGTCAATTCGACGCCAGCGACCGTGAGCGGGTCGGAGGTCACGGTGATCGCGCCGTCCTCCTGCTCTTGGGCGCCGGGCTCGTGGCGCTCGGTGCGTTCGCGTTCGAGCCGGTCGAGCGCATCTCGGAGCGTCGAGCGAGCTACGCCGAGGTCACGGGCAACCGAGGTGGCGGTGTCGTCGGTGGCCGGGTCAGCTATGGCTGCCGCGGCGGCTTCGACCTGTTCGTGGGAAAGCTTCGGTGAGTTCTTCATAAGTTTAGGAGGGCCGGTCACGGCTGGCGCGAACTGGTCGCCGCCGGTTACCCGACCCATGAGGACATAGTAGCAGCCGCGTCAACAATCGGGGGAGCTTCCGGGTGAAAAATCCTATCGACCTTGCACGGAGTTTCCTACGCCCCCCGTAGGGGGGCTAGGGAACCTCCGGTCGTAGAGCCAAATCGAACTGGTAGTAACTGTACAGTTGCGGATTTTCGCGTTTGGCTCTAGGACTGGGTTTGAGAACGGCTGCTCCGCATGGTTGAGCCAAAAAAACTGAACTGTAGGTTACCGACCACTTCAAAACGCTTTCAAAACCGCCGCCACTCGGCGCCGCGGCTGCTACTATGTACGCCAGTTATGACTCGCCCTGAAGCCCTTAGCTATTTCATCCCGCGCTTTGAAGCGTTCGAGAAGAAAGTCACCCACGAGATCGAGGCGCAGGGCGACGAGGTGGACGACCTGAAGACCACCGTGGCCGTTCTCCTGAAGGAAAACGAGCTGACGCGCCGGTCGCTCGACCGCTTCACAAACGCGATCATCGGCGGCTCAATCTCCATCGTCGGCGCAGCCGTGGCTGTGATAATGTTCGGGCCAGCCTAGTGACCGCCGACGCCCTGAAAACCCTTGAAGAACAGATCGACCGCCGGGAGCGTCGCAGCTTCCGTGTAGCCGTGTTGTGGGGGTTCGCCATCTTCGTACTGGTCCTCGGGGTGAGTTACAGCCTCTACAAGAACGAGCAGCAAGACGACAAGCTGCAGACTGTCAGCGCGTGCGCCGAGCGGCCGAACTCGGCCGACTGCATCAAGGGCCATGCCAACGCCGTCGCCCTGACTACCCGCGCGGAGGCGTGCTTCATTCTCGCGCAGGCCGGACGCCGCTGCGGCCCTAGGCCACTTCCCCAAGCGTCCGTGTACCGCCGCAAACTACTTCTTACGACCGGGCCAAACGGCCTTCATGCCATTCACGGTGGATCGCGAGTGGATCGGGCGGCGTCTTTCCGTCTCGCCCTCTTCCGGGACGAGGAACGGCAGCACCACATAGTGAGCAAAAGAGAAGATGGTCACTGGCCCACTCAAAGGTGATCGGAGCAGCTTCGGCGCCGTCCGGGTTGGTCCATTCGATCCAGTATCGGTGAGGCCCGGAGTGACCTTCCACGTCCCCGCAAGGGATCTTGGTCGGCTCGATGAATCCGAGAACTGCCGTTACTCGCTCAGGGCAAGGCTTCACTTCCCGTCTCCTTCTTTCCCCAGAGAAACAAGAGCAGCCCGGGCTTCGTCCAGACCCGCGATCTCGCAGTTCTTCTGAAATGCCTTCTGGCCCAACTTGCGGCCCGTCTCACCGAAATGGCTTTCAACATCCGCATCCGCATCTTGGACCCAAGCCTTGCGATCTTCGATCAGACCCTCCACCACTTCTCGGGCTTCATTCAGTCCCGCCCGGTAACCCGCAGCGAACAAAGTGTCGGCAATCGGGCCTAGCCGTTCCCGCGCTTCTTCCATCTCGTCTTTCAACCCTTCAGGGACCGGGGACAACGGGTTACTGCCTATGGA
>ERZ869921.114-NODE-114-length-47910-cov-10.177808_pt1 | contig 47910 bp, 66 predicted proteins | sample MGYA00579310_ERZ869921 | MGnify/ENA primary metagenome ERZ869921 (study PRJEB32216, sample SAMN09231816) | wastewater metagenome | place: USA: Maryland | collected 2016-06-21 | study: EMG produced TPA metagenomics assembly of the PRJNA472060 data set (Reclaimed...
GGGGGATCCTCGTGAATTTGCCCCGTTGGGGTGCTGTTTTCTGGGTAAATCTTGTTATGTAAAGTTTCGTCAGTCTACGTACCCCTACGTACCCCTACGTCGCCCCATGTCGCCCTACGTCGCTCTATGTACCCCTTGGTCGCCCCTGGTTGGTTTGGTTGGTTCGGTTCGGAACCGAACCAACCGGTAGAGGGCGATCTTTTGAGTGATAGGAAGGGAAGAGAGAAGTGGTGGGGGTGCCGCACCACTCTCTTCTCTTAGCCTGTGAGTAGCCAGGCGGGTGTGTATTTGGGGTCTGTCTTCATGCGTTCGTAGTGCGGCTGATAGTAGGCTTTGAGTGTTCCTAGCACTTCTGTTTGTTTGGTGCTTGCCCATTGGCCTGTCTCGGGATTCCAGACTTTGGAGGCGATGAGCAGATTGCGTGCCCGTTCCCAGGATTTAGCGCCGATGCCGTGGTCGCCACGGCGGGTGATGTCGCCACCCCGTATGCCGATGGTGGCGAGCTTTTCGGCGTGCTTGCGGGACCATTCGCAGAGGTCGAGGCGGCGGTTGTCGCTGGTGGGGGTTGCTTGCCCGGTGCCAGCGACGGCGGTGGCTTCGAGCCGTTGAATTTGGCGGTTGAGTTGGTAGATCTCACCATCTCTGCTGCGCGCTCCAGCCTGGTATGCGTGACGAATGATGCCAAGGTCGTCGCCAAAGAAACGGACAATAGTGGCGATGGCTGCGATCGCAATACCTGAGAGGATGGCTTCGGCGTGTGCGTGATCGGTCCAACGCTGGCTGTATTCTGCCCAGGCCAGAACGAGTGCATAGGTAGCGATGCCACCGAGCAGGTTTTGGGCGAAGGGGACGGCAACGTCGGCTTCCCAGTTTTGTCCTTTCTTTTTCTCTTCGGGCGATTGCACGGTCATGGCTCAGTTGGCTCCTCCGGCGAGCATGGATTCGACATAGGCGGTTGGGATGCGCCAGTTGCGCCCAACCTGGGTGGCGGGGATGCGCCCGCTCTTGCACCATTCGTGGATGGTGCGCACGTTGAACTGGAGCAAGTCGGCAACCTGTTCGGGCTTGAGAACGAGCGGCTTTTGTTGGGTTGTTTGGGTGTTGTTCCAGTTCATTGTGCGTTCCTTAGACTAGATACGAGATACGAGATACGAAATACGAAATACGAGCTATTGACTTGAGCGCATTCCGCTAGTTGTTGTGTAGCCGTTGATGCCCCAGTTGCCGGTGCTGATGGTGGTGTGGGTGCGCTGTTGCAGGTATTGGTTGAATGACGCTTGATCGATTGTGCCGGTGCCGGTGCGGAAGCCGCTGTTTGTTGGTTCTGGGCAGGGTGCGCAGCCGGGCACGGTGCTGGTTGATGGTAGTTTGCCGTATTGGCGCTTTTGCCAGAAGTAATCCAAATCCTGATTGGCGTCGTGGCCTTCGGTTGCTTCAACGAAGGGGATTTCTGTTTGGTTTGGATCTGTCTCGATGGTGGGCTGTGCGGTTGGCACTACCCATTCTGGCTGGGCTTCTGACTGTGCCTGCTCAGACTGAGCACGTTCGTGCAGGCCAGCCACTGCTGCGGTGGGTGCTGCGAAAAATGTACCGCGCAGCAGTGCGTACGACGCAAAGCAGGTGACAGTGACGCCAGCAGCGATGATCAACTGCACGATATTGAGTGTGACCGTGTTATCCCCGACAAGGTTGTATGTGCGTCTCATGTGTCCACCTCTTCAGATTCAATCGCGAACCAGTAAATCCCGTCTGCCGTTCTCGTTTCTGAAACTCCACTCCTGTCAGCAATTTGACGTTGCTGACGTAGCCGTTGCTGGACTGACAGTCGCTGCGGTTGTCGGTCTGGTAGCTGTCGCTGCCGATATGCTGGCACCTCTGGCTCTGCCTGTTCTGCTGGCTCTTCCTTCTGCCCTCCCCACCAACTTCGCTTGGGTCGCTTCGCTTTTAGTGCTGCGTACAAGCCGTGGCGTGCTTCTTGCTCTGCGTACCATTCGTCCACTGTCTGCTCGCCTCGTTTTGGCGTACAGATGGGGGTTGTGCCTCCGGCCTCTCCGTCTGGGTGTGGTATGAACGGCGGGGCTCCGTACAATTCACGCAAGATGCGATGCGGTGCATCTACTATGATTAGTTTAGCCATTACGCCCTCCCCTTGCCGGTGGTGCTGGCGAAGTAGTTACCTTGGCAGGTACGGGCAAGATCGATGTAATAGCTGATGGGGCGCTCGATGCCGCTCATGCTTTCGATTTTGCGCATGATGGCGGCGAGCTTGTTGTGATTGCGCTGTTGGCGCATTGCCCACATGGTGCCCATCCACATGTCGGTGAAGATTTGCCAGTCAACGATCTCGGTGATCTCGACGTGCGCGACCTTTTGTTTCATGGTTTTCATGATGTGATGTCTCCCTTGAATATGATTGTTTGACGAATTGCGAATCAAATTTCAGAATCAAAGGATGGTCACTGCGTCGCGGTTGACGGCGTGGTGCTCTTTGCCCAACTGCATGAGGTCGAACCAGAGTTGGTCGCCGGTGACGAGTGCCTGGGTGAGCAGTTCGTTGTCTTTGGTGGAGATGTTGCCGGTGCGCAGGACGGCAGTGATGAGCCTGCGCATGGAAAAGTAACGGACTGGGATGGAGCCGATGAGGATGTCTTCGTGTGCCATGTCGTAGGCGAGCAAGGTGATTTTTGTGTGCTCAGTCGTCTGCGATTGGACAGCGGATGGGGTTGTTGTAGAATTGCGAGTAGCCATGATTAAGCCTCCGTTGCTTAGTTGTGTGTGAGGGGTGGAAGACGGGTACCAGCCGTTTTTCACCCCGTTAGCGGGTTGAAATTAGATTGTTGCGAAAGAGCTTGTGCCTTAGGGTGCAAGCTCTTTCATTGTGTAGAACTTTGAAGCTTAGACTCCAGACTTACAACCCTCTCTCTCAGCTCTTTTACTTCTGTGCGCAGTTGCATCAGTTCATCAAGAATTCTCGGTAGAATCTGGCGCTTGGTGTTGCCGCCGTTGATGTCCTGATACTTTTCTCGTATCAGTTGGCGGAGGATTGCCGAGTCGCCTTCTCCGTAGTGTTCTTTTACGGCGGCCCACTGTTCGTGGTCTTCTTCGCTTGAGATATAGGTTGCAATCTGGATTCTGTTCATATATGATACCATATCATATAGTATGATACTTGTCAAGCATTAATTTCTGAATTGGTTCATTTGTCTGATGATAGGTTGCTTACATTGTGATAACATGGGAGACCGTTGTATTTGATGTGGATGTGTGTTTATAAAAGGGGCAATTATGCAGGCAGAGAAGTTGATTCTACGGAGTCGTGAGCACATATTTGGACGCACGTTTTGGATGAAGATGCTCTTTACGTTGGGTTTGTACTTTTTCCCGTGGAGATCAAAGACGTTGGAGCTGACTGATCGTCGTGTGGTGCTGCGGAGTGGTGTGTTTAGCAAGAATGAGCGTTCGATTCCGCTGGTGAAGGTTCAGGATGTGACTGTTGATCGTGGACCAATTGGTAGAATGTTTGGATTTGGAGACTTGCGAATTGAGTCTGCGGGCGGGAGCAATACAGAGATCCAAGTGTTCCAGTTCTCAAAGGCGGAGAGGATTAAGAGGGAGTTGTTAAGCCGGGTTGGGTAAGATTGTGCGGCGGTATCGATTGGTTATGAAGACTACATAAAAATCTATAGGCAGTTTGTGAGAAGGAGCAATAGTATGCGCAGGGTAATGTTTTGGGTGGGCATTGGGTTTGTATTGGTAATGGTTGTGGCGTTGCCAGTGCTGGCGCAAAGCGACCTCGCGGGACTGGTGCGCCCGATGATTGTAAATGTGCGGCAGGAAATTCCTGTTTTGGCGGATGTGGTGGTTGATATTGGGGGCGGGGAAGTTGTAACAGCCAGTGTACCTTTGACCGTGGAAGTTGCGTTACAAGTGAGCATTACGGGTGTGGTAAGCGAGTCGCTGGTGGTTGGAAAGAGCAAGCCAGTGATTGAGGTGACGCAGCCTGATCCTCAATCTGTTAAGCCAAAGGAAAAGAGCGCAAACGGACTTGAAAATCAATTTGGGATTGGAGAGACGTTTACGATGGGGGATTTGCAGGTGACGGTGAATGGGATTGAGTATGCGGAGGGGAATCAGATTTCGAAACCAGACAAGGGCGAAACGTTTGTTGTGGTCGATGTTTCGTATGAGAATACTGGCAGTGAAAGCTTGAATGCGCCATCGCTTAGTATTCGATTGAAGGATTCTACAGGGCAGTTACACGCTATCGATTTTGCGGCAATTATGGCAGCCGGGGGTGAAATGCCGACTGGTGAGATAGCGCCTGGAGAGTTGATCCGTGGGCAGTATGCGTTTGCTGTGAAAGAGGATGCGAAGGGGTTGACGTTGGCGATTGATGCCAGTATTTGGGACTGGGGAAAGTATTTTGTTGTGTTGACCGAGTGAAAGGAGATAACCTATGCGTTTGGTTGGATGGCTATTGATACTATTAGGCATTTTAGGGATTGTTGCGGGTGGTGTAATGTTTGGAGATATTGGAGTCGCTGCGTTAATCGGTGCATTCACAGCCTTGCTCTCAGGCTTTGGTTTTTTGAGGGTGGCTGCAAATATTTCTAAACTGAAGATAGGGTGATAAGAAGTGGTTGTCGGTTGAAGAGATGCATGAATACCCAGGGCGATGCCGCTGGGGTGCCGTGGTTGCGGTGCCTCGTTTTTTGTTTGGTTTACTTTTGTGCAGTTTTTTGAGGGGCGTGGAGAGAGGGTTAAGAACGAATGTTTTGAATAGAACCACAGCAAAAAAAAAGCTCCGTGTGCGGCACGGAGCGGGAAGGTTGCAGATGCTTTGGCGGGCGCTGCAACCTTTTTTGATCGTAGCAGGGCTGTGATTTGTTGTCAATTTCACACGGTGTGTCTGTTTGGGCACGAAGCTGCCCCTAAGGCTGACAAGACGGGTGCGAAATGGTCGATCTGAAATCCAACTGGCTGATCGGCGTCGTCGAGAAGGGTAGCGACGTACTTGTTGTGCCATACAACAACGCTGGGCACTGGTTTGCCGGTGGTGTAAACCAGTAGGCTGTCAGTGACTGGATCGTAGTTCGCCCAGATGTTGGTAGCGTTTTGTGTGCGTGTTTGTTCCATGGTGAGGCACAGGATAGCATGAACTTTGGCGCTTATCAATGATGAGAATTTTCGGATTTCTCTTTACAAGGGAAGCGATGGCTGGAACGGTTTTGGCTGACAAATCTTTAGCCGGGTGTAGCGTTCGATGGCTGGCGACTTTTCGTCGTAGGTGTCGTAGGTGTGGAATTCGGCGATGGAGATGCGGTTGTTGGTGAGCCACTGGGCGGTGGCAAGGTGGGTGGCATCGTAGGGCTTGAGTTTGTAGCCGTTGCTGTAGCCGCTGCGTATCAGGTCTCGCGCAAGGCGGGCGATGATTGGGTTGAATTCAACGATCTGGAAGGGCTGTGCGTTCCACATTCTGTCTATTTTGGTTAGGATGGCAGGCTCGATGATGCGGCTGCTTTTTTCTGTGGAAAGAAATGATACTTCCACGATGGAGAGCGCAGACGTGTAGATCACGGAAGAGGAATTGCGCAGAACTTCTTCGAGCACTGCCGCAATGTCATCGATACGCCCTGGGGTCTTTTCGAGATAGTCAATAAAGACACAAGCGTCCCAGTAGTAGCGTACAATGGGGGATGGATTAGTAGGTGGCATGGCGCAGCTCTTGAATCCGTTTTTCGGATGGGATAGGGGAGGCGTATTGCAACAGGATGCCCTTGGCTTGTTGCAATACGTCGTCCTGGTCGTTATCTTGTACGTCGATGCTGATAACGTCACGCATTTCGAGCGGTCTGCCAGTTTCAGGGTCACGGGTGATGTTCCCAGTGACGCTCACTTCTTTCCCCCACGCATAGCGCAGTTGTTCGATTAGATCATCGTTCACGAAGCATTGGATTCCTTGATCGAAAATAGAATCATAGAGGGTGAAGGAGTTGCGACGGCGTTGCAGCGTCTCGACCTGTCCCGTGAGTATGCCAACAGAATGAACCTTCTCGATTTTGACGACTCGTTCGATGGGTTGAACGATGCGAGTGGCGATGTGTTCCCCGGCGAGCATGGATAGGGCAGAAATATTTTCGCCGATCAGGCTCGCCAGCTTGCGGGCGGATTCGACAACCGGGTAGGAGTAGGGAATGGTCTCGCGGCTGAAGATGGCACCGGCGACAATATGGTAGGCAGAGACGACGCGCTCGATTGGCTCGAAGGTGGGGGCATAGCCTTGGGATTCTACATAGGCGCTGCCATATTCGAGATCGGAGATGCTCCAAACTACGTCGGTGTCACCCACTTCTTTGGTGAGCGCTTGGACGAGCTCGTTGAAGGCGGTGATGGCCTTGGCATATTCGTCGAGGTCTACGGTCCCTTCTAGTTTTAGGGCGATTTGATTCTTTTTCATGGGATTTTAGATGTGCAAACAACTGTCCATACGTCTTACAAAGAGCATAGCACAGCTTAGAATGAGAATCAATCTCGACAATTATAACAATTTAGCATAACACCCTTTCCGAACGATTGGTCTTATAGAAGTCAAAATGCACTTACATGTTACAGATGCCAGTGATCAGCCGGTGAGGCGGTGCGCATGGCCCGGGCGAGATCGGCCTGGGCCAGTTCGACGTAGATCTGAAGGGTGTCCATCTTCTCATGCCCCAGTAGCTTCTTCAGCTCAAGCAGGTTGCCACCATTCCGCAAAAAATTAATAGCGAAGGTATGGCGAAACTTATGGACGTTGGCCTTTTCGATACCTGCGCGCTGGGCGCAGGAGAGGATCATGTTGAAGAGGCTGTCTCGCTTGAGGCTGCGGTTGGTGTCGGTGGCGAAGAGCGGGTCGGTGGGGGCGGCGCTGGGGCGGTCGGCGAGATAGCGCCAGAGGTAGCGTTTGGCGGAGTCGGCAATATAGAGATAGCGCTGTTTGTTGCCTTTGCCATGGCGGATGAAGATTTGGGATTTGTCCTTATCGTAATCGGCAATGGTGAGGTCGCAGAGTTCGCTGGCCCGGATGCCGGTCTCGACGAGGATGACAACGATTGCTTGGTCTCGTTTGGCGGTGGGGCGCTTGCTGCGCGCTACTCTGCCCCGCTGGCTGTTCCAGGAGGAGTTGTGCTGGCACGCTGCGATCATGGCGATGACTTCGGTTTTGGTGTATTCGTCGATGACGGGTCGTTTATACTTGGGGATGGGGATTTGGTTTTGGATGGGGTGAGTAAGGGTGAGTTCAGCCTTTGCCCAGGTAAAGAAGGATGACAAGGCGATCCACATATTCTTGACGGTCTTGCTGCTGAGGTTGTACTTGGCTTGAGTCTGGTTGAGGAAGTTGTTGATGTGCTGTGATGTGATCTGCTCGACCTGCAAATCACTGATGTGCTCAGCGAAGCGACGAAAGGTGAGGGTGTAGTCATTAACAGTATTTTGGCTGAAATCTCGTTTGCGTGAGAGCCAGTAGCCTTCGAGTGCTGTTGAGAAGTTCATTGTTCGCTCCATCCGTACTAGCCGTGTAGGTTCTTCAGGCGATAATCCACGGTTCTTCAACTGATAATTTTTGTCTTGAAATGACTGAAGCCTACACGGATAGGGGAAAATCCCTATCCGTGTAGGCTTCAGTAGTGGTTTTTGTAATTATCTGTGGGCAATACTGGACTTGAACCAGTGACCTCACGGATGTGAACCACGCTGCGAGTTTTTCGGGAGTGAAGGGAACATGGATAGCTTTTTTGGCAATCCGTTGTTGGTTGCGGTTTAGGCAGCCGTTATCATTAAATCGTATTAAAAACACGTTTTTCAGGTGATAATAAAGCCCGACAGATTATTTATCAGCTTATAGTTTTGGTATGTTTGTGGGTGGTATCCGTGGAGGGCTGCGGCGCTTCCCTGGTTTTTCTTCAGGTGATAATGATTTATTATCGCCTGAAGAGGTTAAAAGCTTGAGCTGTGAAACTTTTTTCTCAATTAATTCCCATTCTTTTTTTTCGTAGATTAGCAGAGCTAACGCACATTGATAAAGTGTTCGTAGTCTATTGTAGGCTTGATTTGGTCTCTCTGGGTATAGGCGCTCGGGTGGGGTCATCAGCATCTCTCAGTTTGTCGGCTATCGCTAGGATTATCTGTTGGCTTTCGGGGCTGAGTTGATCAAATATATCGATTAGCTCAGCTCCCAGGGTACGGTAGTTCGCGGATGATTGCCGAGAGATGCGGTGCGGTTCTGTTTCCTCTATGGCATGTAACGGGTCTTCTACGAAGCCCAACAGGTAGGCTCGACTGACACCCAGGGCGTCTGCTAACCTGTAAATTACGTCGATGGTGGGGTTGGCGACTTCGCCACGCTCGATCTTTGCGATGTGACCGCGGCTAACGCCTGCTTTTTCCCCTAGTTCCTCTTGATTCCAGCCCATATCTCTGCGACTTATTAATATTCGCTCGCCAATGAGTTTTGGTGATGTGATTGCATTGTCTGTGCTCATGTTCATATATGATACATTTGTTGCACCCAAAAAGCTTTTAAATACGTCAAATTATCGATAAAAGTGTCAATTTCCTAACAAATCACATGACAGGGGTTGACAAAATTGTACATTGTCACATATAATGGTCTTATAAGAGCAATAATGATGCACTTATGACCAAAAATTAGTTTAAACGGGAGGTATTTTATGGAGTTGAGTGAACGAATTCCACAAGTGCGAGTCGATAGCCAGACCATGGCACGCTTGCAGGAACGTGTGGCCGGCAGTACGGGAAATCTGTCGGACCATGTGCGGCGTGCGATTGAGCTGTATGTTGCAGGCAGCGCAGAGAAGGTGGAGTTGGAAGACGAGACGATGCTGGCACTACAGTGGGCCGCCGTGGAGATGGGTGTGGCGCAAGGACGGCCCCTGTTGTCGCTGGATGCGATGGTGAAGGGACTGATCTCCCACTGGAATGCGACAAAACATACAGAGGAGCGCGGTAATGTGGCAATGGGAATTTTGCCAAGCGGCATCCTGGAGCTTGGGTATTCGTAGGCTCCTGACGGTAGCGGCATTATTTTATCGCTATTGATTAAGCTTGTTTAGTTGTTACTTTCAACTTTTAGCCAGTTTTTTAGGAGGTCTTATGTTCTTGAATGTATTTGTAGGAGGAATGGCAGGTGTAGCGACTATCAGCGCAATGTACCTGTGGTGGGCGTTGCGGGACCGAGGGCTGGCGGTGAAGACGGTTCGCCAGGAGTTGATGGCGTTGCGGGCTGAGATGGCGAATGCGAAAGAGTTGTCGGATTCTCGGCAGCGAAATTTTGAGCGGGAGATGGTGCGTAGTGGTGCGCTGGCCCGTGCGAATGCGGAGTTGGCTGAGCAGGTGCAGAAATTGCAGGCTGAGCGGAATCTGCTGGTGGGGCGGCGGGGGCTGTTCCCCATGATGATGACAGTACATCTGAACTGATCGGGTGATAACGCTTTGTTGTCGGTTGACTGTAGAAAGTGAGGCGGATGATGGAAGAGCGATACGAGATTCAGGTTGTTGAGCCAACAATGCGGATGGAAGTGGCAGCGCCCGCGGTGGGCGACTTTGCCCGGATGTGGCAGGGGGCCTATGAAGGTGCTGACGAATGGATGCAGCGCGCATGGGCGAAGATGTTTGGCGAGTGGCTTGATCTGAAGGAACGAAAGAGCAATTCGCCCCACACTCGACGCAACTATGAGCGAGTGGTTAATGCCTGGCTGGACTTTGTGGCGACACAGGTCACGGCGGAAGGGCGCATTCTGAAGCCGTGGGTTGTTGAGATTCAACATGTGCGGGCTTGGCAGGCTGAATTGTCGAAGCGTGGGCTCTCGCCGGTGACGACGAATCATCACCTGAGCTGTGTTTCCTCGTATTACTCGTTCGTGATCAATGAGAAGCGAATGGTGGGTGGAGTGGAGTTGTGTCTGTTTGCAGATGCGACGGGACGCCCGCGAACCAATCCATTTAAGTACGGCAATGTGAACCGTGAATCGGTGAAGCAGTATGAGCGAGCTGAGCTGATGCCTGATGATGATTTGGGCAAATTAATGCGATACCTGCGAGATCGCCAGCATACGCCAACAGGCGCTCGAAACTATGCGCTGATCCTGTCGTACATTGCGACAGGATTCCGTAACCATGAGGTGGTGCGGATGCAGTGGAAGCATGTACGGCCCCACAAAAAACTGAAGAATGTGTTGGTGTACTCGTGGGTTGGGAAAGGCTCCAAGACTGATGATGTGCCGATTCCCGCGGCGATGTGGAATGCGATTGTACACATGATGACGCTGGATGGGCGGTGGGTGACTGGTGTGCCCGTGGCAGAGCAGGCGATTGAGCCAGACGAATATATCTGGAAGCCACTGCGCACGCATATGGTTGGCAACCTGGCCTGGAATGATGGGGAGTGGACGGGCGAAAAGAATCTAAGCGATAAGTCGGCGTTGCGCATTTTTCGCACTGCGCTGAAGAATGCGGGTGTGGCGAAGTATGAGAAGTATCGCATCCATGATCTGCGGCACGCTCATGCGGTGTTGATGTTGGAAGATGGGGCGAGTGAGACGGAGGTGATGTTGAAGCTGCACCACAGCAACCTGGCGACGACGGGGATTTATACCAAGTCGTTGAAGCAGAAGCGGGAAGATCGGGTTGACGAGCGGTCTGATCGGCTGGTGCAGAAGCTACTGGAGTTCTGACAATGAGTATCTATCTCAGCCTTTATCAGGATGGTGTGTACCGGCAGCGATGCCAGACGCACCTGGATGCAGCACCAGCAAAACGAATGGGGGCGTGGAAGGTGTGGGAAGCGACAACCAAGATAACCTGCCCAGTGTGCTGGTGGGAGAAACAACAGAAAGGGGGTGAGGGCAATGTAGAACAAGAAGAGGGTTTGGTTGTGCGTGATGAAGTGATTGAATCGGTTTAGCAAAGGATACAGGTATGTTGATCAAGGTTTCAGCAGAGGCACGATTAAAACAGGAGTTGGACGCTGCGGCGAAGGCTTTAGGTGGGAACGTGAATGCACTTTCTCCAGAGGCGAAGGCGGCAGTGCTGGCACGGCTTCGGCAGTCGGAACAACCGACTGGTGATGAGTTGGACGAGGTGGTAGACGGGAAGACGCGGTCGTTTCTTTCGGTGTTTCGGCGGTGAAATGAGCGCTCTGGTATGCAGGCAAGCGAAACCAGAGCACTCGGTTGACATTGATCTAGGCGGATGTGGAAATGGGGCTGCGACCAATGCTCCTCAATGATAGCACGAATCGCAGCCTTTTCAAATTGCTTTTTTAGCGTGATGCCACGTGACAGGTCAAGGCGGGGTTGGAGGGGTGGTGGTTGCGGCGGAGACACCCTGGGTTGCCCCGATACTCCTTAACACGGACCAGACCAGAACTCCTTGACCAACTGGCTGGCAGGCAGACGGGGGAGGGGAAGCCCTCCCCTCTATCTTCAAACTTTCATTCTTTTATCAGAGGGTCACATGAAAAAACATTTTATTGCTGTAACAGGATTGGTTGTGATGACACTGCTGGTGATGGTACTGGCAGGCACGGTGAGCGCTGCGCAAGAAGAGCCAGCCCACCACGTCAATCTGGCAGGAACTGCGTGCAAGAATGGCGATTCGTTGGTGACAACTACCCGTGCCTGGTCGTGGGAAATGACAGGTGCTGGCGGACTGAATGATTTTGTAACGCTGGAGTACCAGACCCGAACAGGCCAGCGTGTGAGCGGTTATCTGCTGGCAGGGAGTGGGTCGTTCACGGATACCACAACCCCTCCCCGTGAATTTTCGGTCGTGATCACAACATCGGTGGTGGATGCTATCAAGTTAATTGCAACCGTACCCGTGACTTCGACGTGGGGGAATGGTCATGGCGGAGGGCAAGTGGCGACCGTGGATGTGGTATTGGGCGGAGATTGTGTAGTTGCAACGGCGACAGCGACACCGGCTGCGACGATTACGGCAAGTGCGACAGCGACACCGAAAGGTGCGGAGACTGAGCCAGGGACATTGACGCCAACAGCAACGCAGACCCCCACAGCAAGCGCAACTTCGACTTCAACGAAGACAGCCACTGCCACCGCAACAAACACTGCAACTGCCACAGCGACGGCAACGGCAACCACTGTACCAACACAAACGCCCACAGCAACACCGACAGCCACAGCTACGATTACGACTTGGGACGGTAGCGATCTGTCATTGACTGCCCAGTGCGGTGATGACATGGCAATCTTCACGATCACGAATCAGGGCAGCGGGATGACGAAGCCCAGCACCTGGACATTATTCGTGGATGGTGAGGAGGTTATGAGTGGATCTATCCGACTAGCTGCGGGTGAGACGAAGCGAATGGGGGTTGCTTCCTATAAAGGTGTCCTGCGCATGGATGTGGTTGATTCGGCGGCACCAGGCGTGGAATCGGCTGAGGTCAGCACAGACGGCTGTCATGGTGAACCAACCGCGGATGACGACGGCAAAGAGCCACCCGTGGAGGTGATTGACCCGTCGATTGGAGAAGCGCCCAGCGCAATCTTCCGAACATTTTTGCCGGTAGTAGTCAAGTAAGTAGGTGGAAGTCAAGTAGAGGTGGTAGGGGTGTAGTGAGGAAGGCATTACACCCCATTTCAACAGATATTTGAAGGGAGATATAGAGAGATGAAAACTTTTAGTTTGGCGGACCGCCTGGAGAGCGTTCGACTGTGTCTGCCTAAAGATGCCACTGAAGTTGTACTGAATCGTAATACCTTTGACGAAGTGGTGAACATTCTGGGCGCACGACAAGTGCGTGACACAAGACGAGTGACAGTGATCGATAACTTTGCAACGAACTCTCTGACCAAGACAGAGAACCGAATCCTTGAGCTGGTCTTCACTGCCCGCGGGACGCCTGTGCAAAGTGAAAAGTTTCGGCTGGGAACGGAGTCGCTGTGGGTGCATGTCAGACGACTGCGCGAGAAGATCGAGGCGCAACGGATGCCATTCCGCATCGAGACGGTGCGTGGGCGTGGGTATCGGTTGGTTTGGGAAGATGGGCAGTAATTGAAATGACAAGGGAGCGAGACGGTGGCAACGTCTCGCTCCCTCGAAGAATCTCTAGCAGAACCAATTGAAGTATAGCAGGAGAATGTTATGGCAACTATTACGCCAATTGAGGAGATCAAGAGCCGAATCAAAATCGAATCGCTGATCGCTGAGTCGTTGACTGTGGTGGGTCATGGTCGGACGTTGACGACAAGGGAGCATGACAGTCTAAAAATCTTCACGCAGAATGGAACGTGGCACCAGTTTAGCAGTGCGGAAGGTGGCGACATCTTTGATTGGTATCAGCGGGTGAATAAGTGCGACTTTCGGACTGCACTGGAAGAGTTGGCGCAAAAGGCAGGCGTGGAGCTGCGCCAGTTGAGCGAAACGGAGCGCCAGGCGGTAGCGGCGGAGCGGAATGAGAAGCGCACACGGGCTGAGATTCTGCACATTGCTGCCACCTACTATGAAGAGCAGCTATGGGCGAATCCACAAGCGGTGCTGTATTGCGCAAGTCGCGGTTGGAATGAAGAGACGATGCGCCGCGAGCGGATTGGGTTTTCGCCGGTGGTGGGTGCTGAAGATTCTTCATCTGATAATAAAGCCTTGTCGGTTGAACCGTTGGCGAGTCGATTGCGCGATGCGGGTGTGCTTGATCACCCACTGAGTAAGGCGGTATTGAGCGTGCCCGGTGGAATGCTGGTCTATGTCCACCAGGAACGTGGTCTGGTGAAATATCTGAGCGGGCGAAGCATCGAGGGCAAGCGCCACTACAACCTGCCCGAAGAGTTTTCGGGTGGGAAACAGACATACGAGAACACGCCAGTTGAGGTGAAGCGGGGTGTACGGGTGTTGGTGGAAGGGCAGGCAGATGCTATCTCGCTGGGCCAGTTGGGGCTGGAAGCAGTGGCGCTGTGTGGTGCGGATGGGTCGGTGAAAGACATCTCGCATGTGGCCTTTGACAACGATAAGACAGGACGAGCGAAGGCGATGCACGTGGCATTGGGTATCGACCCGCTTTGCCGGGTGGTGACATGGACAACGCCTTTGCGCTCTGCGCAGGAAGGTGCCAACCATGTGCAGGTGAAGGATGCCAACGACATTCTGAAGAGCGATGCCACGGTGGACGATGTGGTGAAGATGTTGGAAGATTCGCCCACTGCACTGGAGAGCCTGGCGATGGTCGTTGCCAAGACCAAGGATGAAGGACGCAAGGATCTGCTAAACAAGTTCTTCAGCGTCTACACCGGCCTGGACGAGATGGTACAGGCAGACGTGATGGATGACCTGGCAAAGCACCTGTGCGGCGGGAAGATTTCGCAGTTCAAACGGTTGCTGAAGGCATACGAGGAAGAGAATCAACGCCAGCAACAGAGCGAAGATGACGAGTACAGCGAACAGCATGTGATTACGCCTGGCGGGTTTGTGGGTGATCATCTGTTTGAGCAATGTGTCCAGAAGTTGCCGACAGGTGAATACACTACTTATTACTGGGTTCGCACGCCCGATGGAAAGTTTGAGAAGAGACAGTCAGTGAAGATTGGCGCTATCTGCTACTTTCCAGTGGACCCTCGTGATGAAGAGCTGATTCGTGGTGGCGATGTGCAGTTTGCCAGCGACCGGGAGGAGAGTGGCAGCGAGGTTGAATTGCTGCGAGATATTCGCAAGTTTATCCATCGATGGCTGGATGTGCCAGCGTATTACGAGAACATTGCCAGCTATTACGTGATGCTCTCGTGGTTCTACGATGCCGGGTATAAGACGCTGCCTTACTTGCGGGCGTTGGGTGATTATGGAAGCGGGAAAAGTCGATTCATCCATACGATTGGTCAGCTATGCTTTCGACCGATGCTGTTTGGTGGTGGAGACAGTGAGGCGACGATCTATTACACGCTGGAACTCTTCAAAGGCACCATGGTGATCGATGAAAGCGATTTTAAATCATCTGATGAGGCGGCGCTGATCTCAAAGATTATCAACCTGGGCAACAACGAACATGGGGCAATTAAACGGCTTGACCCCAAACCGAATGGGCAGGGGTATCGGGTGAAGCGATACAGCGTGTTTGGTCCCAAGGTATTTGGGGCTCGCGAGAGTTTTACTGACCAGGCGAGTGATTCACGTTGTTTGACGCATTACACGACGAAGGGCACGCTGCGGCCTGATGTGCCTTTGGAATTGACTGACGAGTTTGACGATCATCTCCTGCGCCTGCGGAATCGATTGCTGGATTTCCGACTGAAGAATTGGCGGATTGTGAAGATCGACCCAAACGAGATTGATCGCACGGTGATGCCTCGGTTGGCACAGATCACACTGGCATTGAAGTCAATCATCAAAGACCAGGCGATGCTGGATGAGTTGCAACGGTTTGTACAGATATACAACCAGAGCTTGGTCAGCGACCGACAGATGACAGATCCGGCAATTGTGGTTGAGGCGTTGGTGCGCATTCGTTACCCTCGCCCAACGTTGACACCTGTGCCCCCAGATTGGACCATCACAAACATTGCGTCGGTGGCGCAAGAGATTCAGATGGACTTTGACCCAGACAACAAATTTACACCTAAAAAGGCTGGGCATGTGCTGAGTAAGCAGTTGGGCATCATTCGACGCAATGGTCGAGATTCGCAGGGACGAATCATGATTTTTGTAGATGACGATGAGCTTGGTGGGCTGATGAATCGCTATGGAATTTCTAAGCCAGAATGGACAAAAAACAGCAATCTCTGAACTTCTGAACTTTAAACGGCACTTTTGGGGGGTGATCAAAAAAAAATTTGATCACCCCCCCAAAAACGGTTTTAAAGTTCAGAAGTTCAGACGATAACAGGTCGGATTGGTGGAAATGGCCTGAAAATGGCAAAAAGCTGCAAAAAATCCTGAAGTTGGAGACGTTAATTGCCATTTTCTATACTTGTATCTATTAAAAATTAAAGTAAGGGTAAGGACGCTCTGAACTTTGACTGAACTTCGTCTGAACTTTGCGCAAAATTCGGCGAAGTTCAGTCAAAGTTCGGTCAAAGTTCAGACAGGCACTCAGACTTATAGCTAAGACAAGATATGGAGGCAAAGATGACTAAGAAACGAATCTTGCAAGTTATGCCAGCAGATGGCTGGTTGGCTGTTTTTGAGACTCCAGGGGGCGGGATATTTACACAACGGCTGGTTTGTTGGGCGTTGAAGGTGGACGATGATGGATATCAAAGTGTTGAGGGCATGTGTGGGTATGAATGCATTGGCGACGCTGCCAACATCAACAACTTTGATGGCTACGTCCACGAAAGCGAACTTGGGCAATTGACCGATCAAGGACAGGGAGAGAGCCATGAGCAACAGTAACATCGAATGGACAGAGAAGACGTGGAATCCACTGGCGGGTTGCACACGAGCGAGTGAAGGCTGTGACAACTGCTATGCCGCGGGGATGGCATTGCGGCTGGAGGCGATGGCGCTGAAGGATGTTGCTGAGGGCAAAGACCCCGGTGGCAAAAGCAAGTACGTTGGCATTGCTACCCGAACAGCAGGGGGGCGGGCAGCATTCAATGGGGTGATCAATCTGGATGAGGATGCGATCACAGCGCCTACAACCTGGTATAAGCCAGCCGTGGTCTTTGTGAACAGCATGAGCGATTTGTTTCATAAGGATGTGCCTGACGAGTTCTTGGATCGGATTTTTCTGGTGATGAGGGGCGCTGATTGGCACACCTTCCAAATCCTGACCAAGCGCCCCGAACGCATGAAGGAATATATCAACAGCCGGTGGGTGAGTTTGGGGTTGGCCCAGGCAAAGCACATCTGGCTGGGGACGAGCGTGGAAAATCAGGCAACGGCAGATGTGCGATTGCCTGCACTGGTAAACACCCGTGCCCATGTGCGCTTTGTGAGTGCGGAACCGCTGTTGGGAGCGGTGGATCTATCGCACTGGTTGCAGGCAATTCACTGGGTGATTGTGGGTGGGGAGAGTGGCAGCCAGGCGCGACCGATGCACATTAATTGGGCACGGGCAGTACGTGACCAGTGCCAGGCGGAAGGGACAAAGTTTTTCTTTAAACAATGGGGGGAATGGGTCAAGGTCGGCGAGCGCAACATGATGCCGCTTAATCAACTTGGTAAGCTGAAATTTATGCGCCCAGATGGCAGCTTTCTGAATAAGGGTGACTTTCTGGATGCATCAATGATTGGCGTATGGAGAGCTGGAAAGAAGGCTGCGGGTCGGCTGCTGGATGGGCGGGAGTGGAACGAGATGCCGGGCAAGGAGGGGCAATGGCTAAGCTAGGGATGGCATTGGCAACGGGGCTGGCGGTGAAGACTGCTGACTACCCACTTGTAGGCAGGGTACAGGAGCGTCCCGTGATGTGTTATTGCGGCGGGGTGTGGGTGGAGCATTCTCCGAATCGTTATGAGGTGATCATGATCGGGGTTGACGAGGAGAATGCCAGGCGGAATCGGAAGCGAAACCAGACAAAGCAGATGGTGGTTCCGAACTGGGTTTACGATGATGAGTTTATCGGGCGATAAGAAAGACTTATCGGTTGAAGGTTAATTCTAAGGAGAATCGCAATGTTTCAACAAGTGACTTTGATCGGGCATGTGGGAACTGAGCCAGAGATGCGCTATACACCCAGTGGCGTGCCGGTGACAACCTTTAATCTGGCTACGAATAAGAAGTGGACCGGCGCAGATGGGCAGGCACATGAGCAGACCGTTTGGTGGCGGATACATTGCTGGCGAAAAACAGCGGAAGTGGCTGCCAAGTTTGTGACGAAGGGTAAGCTGCTGATGGTGCAGGGCGAGCAGGATGCGCCCAACGCCTACATCGACCGCGATGGAAAGCCACGGGCGGTCGCTGGAAGTGCAGGCAAGCACACTCAAGCTTATGGGCGGTAGCAAGCCAGAGGAAGCGGCAGCGGGGAGTGGTGAGGGTGCTTCGGGTGCCCCGGTCGGTGAGGAAGACATTCCATTCTGATGATAAAGGTGGCGCAATTCCAAACCCGTACACAGCAGCAGCGGGTGATTGACCTGGCACGCAAGGCTGGGAAGTTGGGGGAGTTGTGTTGGATTGTTGCGTGTCGTGTGCCTGGACACCTGAATGATGGGCAGGCGGCGATTCATCCAGCGAGCCACCCGGCTGGATGGTTGCCAGTGGTAGAGTCGAGTGATGCGCCAGACGGAGGGCGGCGAGAGGCGGGTGAGGTGGTGCGTTTTCTGGAAGGGTTTTATGCAGGGAATGGCACCACCTTCTCGCCCTGGCTGATCGAGTTGGTGCAGATTGAGACGCACCCGTATCGCTATGTGTGGGGTGAACCGGTGATAGTAGACAACGTGTGCCCGGAGTGTGGGTCAGTCTTCCGGGCGGCGTGGGGCGGCGAGAACATGATCTGTGATGAATGTAAAAAGGCGGATGATATGGCAAAGGGAAATGCAGAGAAGCTGAAATCGTTTGAGGAAGTGGCTAAGCGGATTCATGGGGATGGGACTGTGGTCGAAGAGTCGATGGCAGAGGGAGAGCAACTGACACCACAACAGAAGCTTCGGACGAAGTTGGATGGCTTGACCTCGTATGTGCAAGAGATACGTGAGACGCTGGATCGAATCGATACTGGGTATGTGGGTCAGTTTGTCAGTTCATTCAATGTGGCGGCTAACACTGCGCACAGTATTGCAGAGTCGAAGGGGTGGTGGGGGGATGGGGATCGCAATGATGGCGAGATGATTGCGCTGATGCACAGTGAGCTGAGCGAAGCACTGGAGGGCATCCGTCATGGCAACCCGGCAAGTGAACATATCCCCACATTCAGTGCGGTGGAAGAGGAGTTCGCTGATGTGATCATTCGCATTATGGACACAGCGCATGTGCGAGGCTGGCGGGTGGCAGAGGCGATTGCGGAGAAGATGAAGTTCAATGCAGGGCGTGAACACAAGCACGGGGGAAAGAAGTTCTAATAAGGAGAGCCAATGCGAATATTTGACCTTTTAATCGACTTGCCATTCCTTCCCAAGGGCAGACGATTTTGGTTTGATGATGACACCGGTGATGTCTATGCGGTGCTCGATGGGAAGATGGCAGAGCATCCATTGCGGACTGCACTGGCTTCGTATTTGTGGTTGTTGTTGACTGAGGATGGGTATCTGAAGAAGGTTATCGACTGATAACCGTTTATTGTCGGATGAAGGGGAAAGACGATTTATGAAAAAGAGCTATGTAACTGTAACTGATCAGTTTTGCGGAGCTGGTGGTTCGAGCCTTGGGGCCACCAGGGCAGGCGCTGAACTGGTATTAGCCTTGAATCACTGGGAGTTGGCAATCGAGACCCACAATACCAACTTCCCAGAAGCTTTACATGATTGTACGGATATATCGGCGTGTGACCCGCGCCGATATCCTTCCACTGACATCCTTATTACATCCCCAGAGTGCACGAACCACTCATTGGCAAAAGGGGTAAAGCGCAAGGGGCAAGCGCAGCCTGATCTGTTCGGAGAATACAAAATCGACCCAGCGGAAGAGCGCAGCCGGGCAACCATGTGGGATGTGCCAAGATTTGCAGAGTATCATGACTACAACCTGATCATTGTTGAGAATGTTGTGGATGCTCGCAATTGGCGACTCTATGACGCCTGGCTTCACGCTATGGAACTATTGGGGTATGCCCACAAAAGTATTTATTTCAACAGTATGCATGCCCGCCCAACTCCTCAGAGCAGAGATCGAATGTATGTGGTTTTCTGGAAAGATGGGAATATTGCTCCAAACCTTGACTTTCGCCCACTGGCTCACTGCCCGACCTGCGTCAAGGATGTTGAGTCGGTGCAGTCGTGGAAGAATGGACGGCACTGGGGAAAGTACCGGCAACAATATGTCTATTGTTGCCCTCAATGCGCACGCCAAGTGGAGCCTTATTATCACTGTGCAGCCAACGCCATTGACTGGGACTATCCAATCACGCGTATTGGCGACCGTCCCAAGGCGCTTTCCGAAAAGACAATCGCCCGCATTGAAGCTGGATTGAAAAAGTTTGGGGGACGATCTGTGTCGATTGAACTTGCATATGGCTGCAAAGAAGATGCAGGGAATCGTTGCCGCCCACTATATGAACCGAGTCCAACTCAGACCTCTCGCCAAACCGCAGGGTTGTGCGTGCCGCCCTATATTGTAAATTTCCGAAACAACCAAGATCTATCGCCCGTGGACGCACCGTTGAGCACGATGTGTACCAGCGGCTCGCATCATGGGCTATTGATGCTGCCGTTTCTTGCTAGTTACTACGGCACTGGCGGGGAATCAAGCATCGACGAGGCGGTGCCGACAGTGACGACGCTCGACCGACATGGTGTTGTGGTGCCACCAGCGTGGATCATGGCAAACTATTCCCCAGGCTGGATGAGACCAGCAACATCACCCCTTGGAACGGTGACAACGGCTGACCATCACTCTGTCGTCACCCCACCTTTTATTCTAGGTTACTATACACGCCCCGCTGGAGTTGGCGCAGCTCTCAATGGCGTTGACGATGCCCTGCCCACACAGTCAACCAGGCCACTACATTATCTGGCGATACCAGCCAAGACGATCAGCGTGGAAGATTGTGGCTTTCGTATGCTGCAACCGCACGAAATTCAGGCAGCGATGGCATTCCCGCCCGACTATGTAGTGACAGGCACTCAGCGAGACAAGGTTAAGCAGTTAGGTAATGCCGTAACCCCACCTGTCATGGAGATGATATTCAGACGGTGTATCCAAACGTTGATGTGAATGGTAAGGCAGTGCATTTACAGTAGTGTAAGGATGTGTTAAAATGCGAAGGAATGGGGCTGACGTTAGCGATCAATTAGATGAGAGGCAGCAGCGTTTATTGCAGGCTGCGACCCGACAATTGGAGCAGGCGATGTTGTTGGGGAAGAACTGTCAGGTTGTCTTTAATATTGCTAGCGATGGACGAACGATCAAGGCGAAGATCACCCTCGACATTGACCTTCACGACACTGCGGCGGGGTGACAATCGAACATCTGAATAGGCGTTACCGTAAACAGGGCGCATTCTGATCACTCAGAATGCGCCCTGTTTCTTTTTGTTCGCATGAGCACCTAATGGGCTATTTGATTTGTGCTAAGAAAACATTGTCTCTGCCAGCATTGCCAGGTGTAGAGGATGAGATTAAGGCGCTGATCAATATTTTGGATGGTGCAAAGATTGCATCTACCTATGAGGAAGCATTGGAGTTGGCGGCACGCCACCACTTTGATGGTGTGGTGCTGGCAGGGCACGCGGGGGAGCATGGGTTTTACTGGGGCGAAGAAATATTTGCCAGTGATGAGATCGCTCGCCTGCTGTCGCTGTCCTCCACTGCGTTGAAGTGGGTTTTTATCAATGCCTGCAATTCGGAACGGTTTGTTGTCAGTATTAAGGCAGCGTTGCCCCATGTGTCAATTATTGCGACTCGGACGGAAATCGATGACGAAAAAGCCAGACGGGTTATGCGCTCATTTCTCAGCGCTTTGGTATCGAGTGTGTCAGTTGATGCCGCGGTTGCGCGGGCAAAGCTGGCGACTCCTGAGACGGCGTATATCTATTACCCTTCAGAGATCAGAACTGTGCAGACAAATGAAGAGCTCGATGGCAAAACGGGACAACGGTTGCGAGAACTTGAACAGCGGGTCTTTGGCGATCATCGCCTGGGCATTGCTGGGATTCAAGAAAACCTTGAGCGGTTGGAAACAAATATACAGTCGCAGAAATGGTGGGCCATGGTCAACACGGCAGCCACATTGGCGCTAATCCTGTATGAGGTATTACGAAATGCCCGGTGATGAACTGTATCTATTGAGTGTCAAATTAATCAAACGTACAAATTTCAATCAGCATCTACAGGCGGTGAATGCCGGGTTGATGGTGGCGCTGTTGATTCTGGTGGTTTGGTTTAGCCGATAGGAGGTTATATGGAAAGTGTGTTGTCTACTGCGGTTCCGCTGGTGATTGCTGCGCTGCTGATCGTTTACATGATGCGGCATACGGGGTCTTCTGCTCCGGCGATTTTGGAGCAAGTGGCAGGGATTACAGAGATGGTGGAGACGGCGCTGGTCTTTGTGCAGTCTGCCCAGCAGCAATTGAAGGGCAAGAGTAATGAGGAAAAGCTGAACTGGGTGATGGATCGATTGCAGGAGCGCGACGAGTTTTTGTTTGTGGAAGTGGAAACGGTACGGGACATTGTTGAGGCGGCGGTACTGCGCATGAAGGGGCAGTTGCCACAACCGCAAGTGCTTCCTGCACTGGATGTGGAGCTGGAGTGATTCGACGTTTGGTTGTCTTTCTGTGTCAGAGTATAGCGGCGGGCACCATTGGGCTATTGGCGTGCTCTGTGGTTGTGCGTGGGGTGAGCGATGCGGATTGGCGACTGTATGTGGTGGCATTGACTGTGACGATGGGAGCGTTGTGGATGGTTGTGGTTTTCAAGGACTGACTATGACGATGAATGTTGCGCCGATTGTGGCGAATTTTAATCGACCGAATAACCCGCTATTGAACCGCTCGCACAGAATTCAGGTACAGAGTGTGGCAGTAGCAAAGAGATGGACGCCTGTCTTTATTTGGCAGATGAACAAGCAGGAGATGGAGCGGGAGGGCGTGCAGGGGCAAACAGCCTGCTTTAATGTGCTGCTGTCTACACAGGGCCCACCAGTCTGGGAGGGGAAGATCAACGACGATTCGGGATTGTCTCTGCGCTATGGTTGGGGCAATGAAACGTTTGTATCTCGATTCGAGAAGAGCTGGCCGGAGCCTCCGGGCAATTTTGTGATGGGTGCAGGTGCCAGCTATTGGGTGGAAATTGCTGATGACGAGGGAATCGCTTCTGACAGGGTGACAGGGGTTACGCTGGCGAATCCTGACGACACTGACCCATTCGCTCACCACACAGCGCTGATTGTGTGGCAGTTGCAAGATGACGATGTGCCGATGGTGGTAGACCCCAGACCGGATGGGGGCTGCGCTACGATTTCGATTATGAAGCTGCGAGCGGCACAGCAGGCAGCCAAGGCGCTGTATGATGCGCTGATGGCGATGGGGTGACGCAATACTGGGAGAAAGCACATATGCCAAAGGGCGGCGATACAAAATTAGCGTATAAGGTCAGCTTTGTTGAGAACGAGCTGAAGATCGTGTTCTTTGGGTTGACGGCATCTGGTTCGGTGCTCACTCCAAGCGCGGCTGTTGCGAAGCTGGGCAAGGGAGCACCGTTCGTCTATATCACTTGTCGCAATGATGTGCGGGACGAGGTGATAAAGCTGTGGGCTGAAAGAGATGCTCAAAAAGTTGAAGTCGCTCAGGAAGCTTAAAAATATCGTATAGTCACGAACACGGGTGCGGCTGTGCTGCCCACTCACTGCGTTCGGGGCAGGGGGGCAGCCTGAATGATGAACGCACGATTTTCACGCTTTTGGGGGGGAGTTATGGCAAAGCGGGGCAAGGCGAATGGTGGATATGGGCGATTGCAACGAGCGGTGACAGGCACGCTGTACGACGTGATCGATGGGCAGTTGGCGCAAGAGGAAGAGCTGGCACGGGTGGAAAAAGAGAAGCTGGTGCAGGCAATTTCGACGATTGATACCTTTCTGGGGCACTGCTTTGATGAAGAGTCGATGCGGGAGATGCGACCGAAGGCGGCGGATGCGCTGGATTTGCTGCGGGAGTTGGTAGATGGGACGGAGATATACTTTTAATATTGCGGGCGCTGGCAATAGATGGATTGCTGGGCACTCAGGCAAGGCTAGGGGATAGCGGAAGAGGGGAGTACTACCCAAATCTACACCGAGTGTCTGCACTGTTCGATTCAGGGATCGCCCACGTTCTTTTGAGGCAATAGCATGAATAATAACAGACGAGATGGCGGGTTGGCTCCTGGAAGTGCTGAGGCTGCGAGTAAGGGCTGCACATGTCCAAGGGAAACAAATCGCCATGGGCAAGGCATGTATCGCCATGAAGGAATTGATTACTTTTTGATGGCTGACAACTGCCCGTTGCATGGCGTGGTGGCAACTAACACTATGAATATTGCCAGAGAGATACAATGATTTTCTTGAGGTGATAATAATTCGTTGTCGGTTGAAGAGGATAGGAGAAGCTATGGCGGATAGCAGATTAAAAGGCTTGTACACTAAGGTTAGTCTCAAATTAGTCGAGATTGAAGAGATATTTGAGCAGTGCGGTGTTCCGATGCCTAACATCACCCTTGTCGCCAGGGATCCCAACAATAGCGATAGGTCTTTGTTTATGACATCTGAAAACTCAAACAACGATGCACGTATGGCGTTTGAACTGGTCATTAAAGCGACAGAAGGCAGAGAGCAGATAAAGTTGACGACTGCTGAAGCTATTGAACATGTATCGAGAGAATGCTTGGCTGATTATGAGTGACGAGATTGAACCGGGGTTCCTTTTACCATCAACCGTGCCTGGGCAGGCGGAGAGTCGGGCCAGCAAAGAGCGACTAGACGATCTGCTGATGGCTCGACGGGCACGCCCCGAACCTGCGCTGGCAGTGGCTGAATCTGGGCCAGTGGCGTGGGAAGAGTTTTGGCGTGATCTGATGGATGAGAAGGGCGAAGACGGTAAGCGGCGGTGGGATTGGCGCAAGGCATTATATATAGCCTGGCATTGTGTGCCAACCTCGAAGCGCTGGCCTCGTCACAAGTATGAGTTGATGGACTTGCTGGGCGTGAACGATGCGACTGCGCGCAAGTGGCGGCAGAATGACCCGGAGATCGACGAGCGCATCTCTGCGGGTCCGAAGGCGTTGTTGGGCAGCCATGTGGCAAATGTGCTGTCTGCGTTGGTGGAAGTGGCAGGGAAGCCAGAGGCGCAATCACATCAGGATCGCAAACTGTTTCTGGAGATGACTGGTCAGTACAAGCCCAAGGGCGAGATGACCATGACGGGTGCTGTCTTTGCTGGCGACATTGATGATGTGCTGGACGATGATGAGCAGGCGACCATGGTCGCTATGATGCGGGAGATGGCGAGTGCGAAGCCTGGTGGAAAATGAATGTAGCTGCAAAGGTGCGTGCGGCGGCGAGACGAAACACGGCAATCTTTGCCAAATGTTGGAGGGAAGGGGTTGACCCGGCTGCGCATCAGTATGACATGGCGAGACGGGTGGATGGTGCGAGCCAGTACCAGGCGGACTTTTGGCCTCGTGACCATGGTAAATCAGAGATATTTTGTCTGAGTTACCCGTTGCGCAGAATTTGCGAAGACCCAAACATTCGCATCCTGATCGTACAGAAGCGGGCGACCGAGGCAGAGAAGACGCTGAGCGTGATCAAGCAAGAGCTTGAAAGCAATGTTCGGTTGAAGGCGTATTATGCCAGCCACTGGGAAGCTACAGTTGGGCATCGAGACATCTCGAATCAGTCGGGACAGGTTGAGTTCTCTGGTAAGAAAGAGGGTGCCTGGCAGCAAAGCAGGATTTATTGCAAGCGCACCCGGCGAGGAAAGGACCCGACGGTTGAAGCGGTCGGTGTCGGTGGAGCGATCACCGGTGGTCACTATGACATTATTATATTGGATGACATCGAGGACGATGAGAATACCCGAACAGATGAGCGAATCAGTGGTCTGATCGAATGGTTTACCGGCACCATCATGCAGTTGCGGGAACCGCACACGAAGATCATCGTGGTGGGCACACTGAAGACGAACAAGCAAGACATTTATAAGCTTGTGCTCAACTCGCCCGTGTGGGACACCTATCTGACCGGGGCGATTCTGAGCCATGCGCTGGAGGATATCCAGTATGTGCCAGTACACAACGAAGGTGGGGTGGTGGTGGATGTGGAGGTGACAACGCCCGATGTGCAGGTGTTGTGGCCTCAGAAGTGGCACATTAAAGCGCTCATGTTGGAGAAGCTGGCATCGCTTGATCTGGGTGTGTGGATTCGTGAGAAGCTCAATGATCTGCGAGCACTGGCAGGGAAAGTGTTCAAGCGCGACGAGTTTGGCTGGTTTGATGAAGAGACGTTAGCGCAGATTCGGGCCAGTGGTGACTGGAAAAAGCTGATTCAGGCGTGGGATACAGCATATGAGGAAAGCGAAAAGTCAGACTTCTCGGTGTGTGTGACGGCTGGGCTGTGGCGCAATAAAGTGTATATCTTGGATGTGCATCGAAAGCAGATGGAACTGCCACAACTGAAGAATGCAATCATCAGCCAGTATAACCAGTGGCGACCAGAGAAGGTACTGATTGAGAACCGGGCCAGCGGCAAGAGTGTCTATCAGGTGTTACGGCAGGAAAGCGGTGTGCCAGTTGTCGAGGTTGACCCGGGCGGCAAAGACAAGGTGAGCCGTGCCAGATCTACGACGATTTTCATTGAGAATGGGCGTGTGTTGCTGCGCAGTGGGGCGATTTGGTTGGATGCACTGTTGGGTGAGCTGACAATGTTTCCCGAATCCGAGCATGACGATCAGGTGGATAGCCTTGTGTATGCAGTGCTGGAGCTGTTGTTGGAGGGTGGAGAATCCCCAGCAGCGGCTGAGACACAGGTTGTAAGTAGGGCGAAAGTCGAATCATTATTTGGTTGAACATTCCGGTAAGGTGTGCTAAAATGACATCAGAAATTGAGGCGGCTGTGGAGTATTTGAAAAGCGTGTTGCCCGTGCTGTTGGCAAGCGGCAACAACTGGCAACTGACATTGCATGGTGGCAAAGCTGGCGACATTCTGTTCGAGCAAAAGATGACAGGCAAGGTGTGCGAGCCTCGAAGGCAACCGATCAACGAAGAGAGGCGCAATGGGCACAGATAAGTCAGCGTCACCAGCGAAGGCGGCGAACGTCAAATGTGATGGGTGCAGCAAGTCGTTTGTGATTGAGCTGAAAGAGCGACCACTGGCATGCGGTGGGGCACAGCAACGGTTTCAGTGCCCACATTGCAAGAAGTATTATGTGGTTGCGAATATCACGCCCGCGGGCGTGAAGATTCGACAACAAGTGCGGCAGGTAGAAGAAACACTGAAGGCGAAGCCAGGAGATGATGGGTTGGTGGCTGAGTTGGCACGACTGAAGGCAGAGTTGGCGAAGGAAGTCACTAAGAACTGATTGTATAGGGGTGAAGCTCACTGGGAGAGCGGCCTGCTACAGCGGGCGGTACGTATGTCCGAATGATTCAGTGTCATTTGCACATAAGGACGTGGCAGCGACTGGCGCTGCGGGAAGGGTTCGAATCCCTTGACCTCTACCATGCCATCGGGTTGGGTGCGAGGCTTGTGGTTTACCACTTACCTTGTGCGTCATAGAGAAACATATGATTAAGTTTTCGCACAAATAACGCACTGGTCGGGGCTTTCAGCCCTTGCCTAGCTCGGTACGGGGCGAATTCGCTGGAGAGGCGTACTACTAAACCAGCTTTATACAATGCAGAAGTAATACTATATATATATTGGTTGGCTTGTGATGAGCGCCATTCTCTTTCCGAGGATGGCGCTTTTTCTTTTTCCCAGGGCGGTGCCGCTGGGTTGATATAGAACGCCCTTGCAGGGCTAAGTGGATGATTCATGGGACTCATAGATCGCTTTCAGGCGTTATTTCGACCGAATACGCAGCAGGTTGTAGCGGTGACAGAGGTAGAGCCGCCACCGAGGCCAATGGCGCTTTATCAGCGCTTTGCTGTCGAAAATGACCGGCGCAGTGTCGTGCAGGATTGTCGGCGGATGTATGACGATGACCCACGGGCGCAAGGGGTGATCGAGACATTGGCAAGCGATCTAACGCAAGGTGGATTTGAGCTGAGTGTAGAAGGTCCCCGCTCAGATGAAGCGAAACGCATTGCTGACGAGATGTTGGTGCGCACGGGATTCTGGGAGCACATCCCAGCATGGGTTGAGGACTCGTTGATCGATGGCGACACCTTTCTGGAAGTCGGGGCGACATCGACGGGAGATCTGGCGACACTTAGCCGAAAGCCAACGCTGGAGATGGTGCGGCTGAGCGATGACTTTGACCAGTTTGCGAATCCTGCGAAGGCGTTCGCCTGGAGCGAAACACCATGGATGATGGGGAGTGTGCCCGGCGATGCGGTCTACTTTGCCGAATGGCAGATGATACACGCACGGGCACGCAAGCGGAGCAATGGTCGCTATGGTCGTCCGCTCTTCTCTTCTGCTCGCAAGTCATTCAAACGGCTGAGTGAGGGCGAGTTGGACATCTCGGTGCGGCGCAAGACGAGGGCAGGCATGAAGTTCCTTCACTCGTTGGAAGATGCCGGTGAAGACGACATCAAAGCCTACATGAAGCGCAATAAGGCGGCGCTGGATGACCCGTTTGCGGCGGTAGCTGACTTCTTTGCCAACAAGAAGGCGAATGTGAGTGCAATCCAAGGTGATGCACATCTCTCTGAAATTGACGATGTAATGCACCACATTCGGACATGGTGGTTGGCATCGCCGGTGCCAATGTCCCTATTGGGCTATGGGCAAGATTTGAATCGTGATGTGCTGGAAAAGCAGGAGAAGCAATACCAGGAAGCGATTCAGGCGCGGCGGGGTTGGGTGACAAGTGAATTTGTCCAGCCGTTGATCGAGCGACAATGGCTGTTAAAAGGCATCTGGCCTGACAACCTGACATGGTCGGTACAGTGGGCAAGCAAACAAGTATTGAGCGCTGACACACTGGACAAGGCAGCAGCCGCGGCACTGAAGCTGAAGGCGCTGGGATTGCCTGATGATGTGGTGATCAGAATCTTGAGTTTGTTCGTGCCTGAGATGGATGCCCAAGCGGTGATTGATGCGCTGGTAAGCGTACAAAATGAGGCAGGAAATGTGGCGGCTGGGGTGTGAGACGCCCAGGGCGATGCCCGATGGGATGTATGTGGGACGCCCTTTCAGGGCTGAATGGAATGGGGTTTTGTTCAGGTGATAATAAATGATTATCACCTGAAGAGTGATAAGTGGTCGAACATCCGGTAACGAGCATAGGTAACAGCGATAAAGGGATGGATGGTTAGATGCCGCAGACGCACTTGCTGACCACAAACGAGGACTTATGGCGATTGCGCTGAAGAAGGTGAATCGAGAACAGAGCCGGGCGTTGATGCGATTGACGCTGCGGGTGATGGGCGAGGGGCAGCGCATCTTTAATGAGTTTGGCGACTGGCTGATCAACCTGGTGAAGGGTGAGGTTGATGGCGATGGGATGGTGAATGGTGGGGCGGTGATGCAGTTGATGCCCCAAGTAGAAACCAAATGGCGGGGAGCGATTGAGGCGTGGGTGAGGCTGTTTGAGAATGGTCGCACGCAGGCGGCGAGCTTGCCCTTTGGTGTGTTGGCGGTGCAACACAATGCGTATTTGCCAGCGGCGTTTGAAGAGACAATGACCCGTGTCCAGTTGGATGCGGTGGTGGCGTTGTGGATGCAGCGACGACAGCGGGCATTGGAAGCGACCCGCACACGTGTTCTAGGCGATGGGCTGAACCTGAGCCAGCGGATTTGGCGATTGGAGCATGATGGGTTGGCGACAATCCGCAATACGTTGCTGACGGCGATGGATGGGCGAACGAATGCGGTAGACCTGGCGAGATTGCTGGAGAGTGAGCTGGGGATTAATCAGGATTTGCCACGGTGGACGCTGAGCCGGTTGTATCGAATGACACCGAGCGAACGGGCTGCGGATAGACGGGGATTGTTGCGGGACCCACAGGACAGAGCGAGAGGGATATCCTACAACGCTCTGCGGCTGGCACGGACTGAGTTGCAGTTTGCCAACCATGCGGTCAACACCGAGATTGCCAGACATGCGCCATGGATTACTGGCAGGAAGGTGAGGCTATCGCCCGGGCATCCACGGGTTGACATCTGTGATAGTTATGCGGCGGGTGGACCGTATGAGAAGGACCTTGAGATATTGCCCTTGCATCCAAATTGCGTGACACCAGGGCAGATGGTGAAGACGAGGAATGGCGATAAGCGGATAGAAGAGATATGCGCTGGCGATGAGGTCTTCACCCATACAGGGGCTTACAGGCGTGTAGAAAGAGTTTGGGTTACTGAGTACAAGGGTGATGTCTACAAGATAGGTACATTCTATGGATTCTTCGAACTTACCGAGGATCATCCTGTTTTGACCGGGCATCGTGGATGGTTAGAAGCCAAGCATATTAACGACAGAGATTGCGTGCTGATTGTCGGGTATGGCTATTACTGGGTAACAAATATTATTCAGCGCTGGTATGAAGGTCCCGTCTATAACATGTCGGTGGAAGAGGATGAGAGCTATACCGTGAATGGTGCCGCTGTGCACAACTGCATGTGCTATTACGAAGATGTGCTGATGCCCGCGGATGAATTCACACGGGATGTGCGGGAGTGGCTGAATGGTGGCAATACATTCCTGGACGACTATCAGGATTGGATGGGGATGCAGGCGATGGGGGAGCCGTTGACGGCGAATATGCCGCTGGTGGAAGTGTTGGAGTTTTGGCTGAGTGTGAGCAGCGACGGGCATGGTGCGGCGCTGGGAGTGAGATAGGGGAGGGGTTATGGACGAACAGGAACGAAAGTTTCTTGAGGCGCTGTATCGCTATTTTGGGATGGCAGTGCAGTTGGTGGAGGCGCTGCGCAGTGACCAGAGCTATGAGGCGCAACGGGCAGAACTGGAAACGGCACTGAATGCGTGGGTGGCACGGCCTGCACCTTCGCTGGGTGTGCGATTGACCTTTAGCGACCGGTTGATTGCGACGGCGTGGGTTGAGGTGCAGACTGGGCGTGGCTATACAGACTCGGTGCGGCATGTATGGGAAATCCCATGGGTGAAGGATGCACAGGGGACTTTCAGTTTTAGCACGCCCATTGAGGTGAAGGAAGTGGATCTGTTTGAGCCAATGACAGAGAGCGTGCAAGGCAACAAGCAGGGGCGCTTTCAGGAGACGCTGACACAGCCGTTGTTGGTGGAATCGACCGGCGATGTGAAGCGGATTAAGGCGATTGGCATCACCAGCGACGTGGTAAATGGCAACAAGCGACGCTATCCACGGGCGGTGCTGGCGAGTGCAGTTGCCAAATTGAATGGGAATCTACGGGAGAGCGCCGGGCAGGGGCGGTTAATCGCCACTGGTGAGGCGGAACATCCGAGCGATAAAGGCGGCAGACCGAACATTCTGGAGACGGTGGTGAAGTGGGAGGCGGCATCTCTTGACGCAGGCGGACAGGTCCTGCTAGAGGGCGTCATCCTTCCAACACAGAAGGGGAAAGATGTGCAGGTGCTGGCTGATCACGGCGTTCCGGTCGGTGTCTCGATGCGTGGGTATGGGTCGTTTACCCTGGTGAATGAAGCCAAGGAATCGATTCAGCAAGTTACCGAACTGATCATTACGGGCTTTGACCTGGTGGCACAGCCGAGCGACCCGAATGGGCGCTTGACGGAGAGCCAGCAGCCGGAGCCAAAGGAGCCTAAGAAGGTTATGAATCTGGAAGAACTGTTGAAACTGCTTCAGGAGAAGCCCGAATTGCGGGAGAGCCTGATGAAGCAGTTGGGTCTGAGTGACCCGAAGGCACTGGCGGAATCGCTGGGTGCCAAGAGTTTTGAGGAATTGACTCGCCAATTCGGCGCTGCGCAGAAGGCACAGCAGGAATTGGAGCAGCGCAAGTTGCAGGAGTCGATTGATGGTGCTGTGACAGAAGCCTGCAAGGATTTGAAGTATGGCGATATGAACGCTGACTTTGTGAAGGCTGTGCGCTCTGCCAACCCTGCCACTGTGGAGGCTGTGAAGCCGCTGGTGGAATCCAAGCGGGTGGAGTGGGACGCACTGTTTGCCAAGACGAAGTTGACGAGCATGGGCAAGGGCAGCAATGTGCAGGTGATGGGGCCAGTCTTTGAGCGTGACACCAATCGCCCTGAATTCACCAAGGCGGCATTCGCACTGAATGAATCGCTGGTGAAGAGTGGCGAAGGGCATCGACGCGATGTGCAGAAGGGTGACAGCCCGGCTGAAATCTTTGCGGCACGGGCGCTGGAACGCTTTGATACCCTGCACCAAGCCAAGCTGATTCAGGAAGCCCGCATGTTCGAGGAAGCTGAGCAGACCAGCGATCTGAACCTGCCTTATTCGGTCGCCCGCATGTTGATCGAACAGGCTTACCCCGAATTGGTGGCTGCCAACGTGTACGATTTTGGTGTGACCGATATGTCGCCTGCGCGCATCTATTACGAAGCCTATGCAGGCGAGAGTGGGGAAGCGCCAACCGTGACCGATGAAGTGGTGACGGCTGTACACAACACGTGGGTGAGCATGGCGAACAAGCGCCAGCGACCGGGCACGGTGGTTGTGACCGACAGTGCTGGGACAACCACGTATGTGGATGGCACTGACTATGTGATCGACTACGAAGTCGGTGCGATTTATGCACTGAGCACTGGGGCGATCACGAACAGCCAGTCGTTGAAGGTGGACTATGTCTATGACCGGTTCCGTGCAGGCGAAATGGTTGCCATCCAACGTGCGAAGAACACGCTGACTTACACCACGCTGGACATGGTGGCAGATCGGTTGGCGATGCAGATTAGCAACGAGGCGATTGTCTTCAGTCGCAGCCAGATGAACTACGATGCCGTGACCCGTACCCTGGGCAACCTGGCACGCCTGGTGCGACGCAAGATTGACAAGGACATCCTTTATAAGGGGTTGTCTCGCTCGTTGATCCAGCCTAACAACAGTGGTGGGACATGGACGGCTGCCAGCGATGCGGTGACGCTGCTGGTGGAGAAGCTGGGTGTGGCGAAGGTGAAGGTTTATAACCGTAACTATATCCCCACTGCGCTGCTGATGAGCCAGACCAATGCAGACCGTCTGAGCAACTGGGATGGATACAAGCGTGACGGGTTCCCGAACGCAGTCCTGAATGCAGCCGGTTTTGCTGGGAGTGTGAAGGGTTTGCCGATCTTTGCCTCGACCGAGTACACGGACGCCTATGCACAGGTGGTGAACCGTGAATTGGTGATGCACCGTGTCTTGCAGCCCGCTGTGTTCAAGGGTCCATTCCCCAGCTATGACAGCAACAACAATCTGATCGGGGCTGATCAGTATTACATGGAAGAATTCAATGGCTCGCTGGTGCCGGTGCCTGAGAAGACGAGCCATGTGAAGATCGTCTGATAACTGATTGTTATCGGCTGAAGCGTGTGAAGCGTGAAATGGTGCCGAACATCCGGTAACGTGCGTAGGCGAGGGATGAGATGCCGAGCGCAGGCCATAGTAGCGAGGTGTACGAAATGGCACAGATGGTGGTGGTGCGCAATACAGGAGCGGCGGCGATGGTGAATGGACTGCTCTTGTTGGAGGATGAGACGTGTAGTGTGGCTGCGGGTTTGGTGGCTGGGTTGCAGACGCAATATCCACAGTTGGTGGTGGCAACGTCAACCGTGGTAGCGAGTGAGCCAGTTGAACCAAGCGAGCCGGTCGACGCGGTTGTTGAGTCTGCGGATAAGCCAAAGGCGAAGGCAAAGAAGAAATGAATCTGATCTTCATGGTGAGCCGATTAGAACAGGCGGTGCCGGTGAATAATGGCGTGCCTGCGGATTATGGTGCGCTGGTGCGTGAGGCTGTGTGGCAGTTGAGCAGCGACGCCCCACCGACGAAGACCGGCACATTGGCGATTGTGCCAGGAACGGCAACCTACACACTGCCAGCCGACTTCATGCGCATGATCGACTTACCAGGGATGAATAGCCGCACCTATGGCGATGTGCTGCTGAGTGGCGAGGGGATTGTCCCGCTATCGGTTGACTTTGAGGAAGATCATTGGGTGGCAGACGGTCAGATCACCTTTGACCCGGTGCCAACCTATAGCCTGACTCGCAGATTTCGCTACGCTGCCTTCTATCGCCTGGTGGATGAAGACTTTGTTGGCCTGGATGAGAACCGTGCCCGGATTGCGCTGCTGTATGCGCAGTATCTGGCAGTGACAGAGCAGGCCAACAAATCAATCAGCGGAGCATGGAAATACACAATTGGTGACGAGTCGGTAGATAAGAGTCGACTGGGTGATCAGTTCACTTCACAGGCGAAAGCACTGCTGGAGCAATACCAGAAGGCGCTGGCTTCGCTGAGCAAGGGTGCCTTTGGCATGACTGCAACCTACGGGCTGGGAGAACTGCCAACATGGGCTTGATGACGAGCAACGACTGGGCGGCGATGAATGCTGACTTGATGGCGATTCGGGGTGATAACCCGGTGAGCATCGAGATTCGCCGCGGTAGCTCAACGCTGGCAGCCCAAACAGTGCGGGTGGCGGGGCGGAAGTTTCGCGCAGATACATTCGATTCCGCTGGCGGTGAACAGGTGGTTGGCACAGCTACGCTATTGGGTGACACGACACTGGATATCCAGGTAGCTGATCGGTTCTCGGTAGATGGGGTGCTGTATGAGGTCCACTTCATTGAAGGGAATCGAGTGGCAGGGGTAAGAGCACAGTTAAAGGTCATTGAGTAGACCGCCCAAGGCTGAGGGGAATTCTATGGCAACTCCGGGGATTCGATGGGTGCGCTCGCCTGATGTGCTGGCGACAGCAGTGGAGCGGTATGGCGAGCGGGTTTTGGCTGCGGTGGCTGCGGTGGCTGGCTATATTGCGACGCAAATGGCGAACAGTGCCAAGCACAACGCACCGTGGACAGACCGCTCTGGCAACGCTCGCAGCGGTATCTTCGGAACGAGTGAGCATGACACAGCTCGCCATGTAGTGGTGATTTACCTGAGCCATGGCCCGGCGATTGATTACGGTGTGTTTCTGGAACTGGCCCATGGGAGCCGCTTTGCAATCATCATGCGGACAATCGAAGCCCACTTACCAGAGATTCACCGAATGTTGAACGAACTGTTTCAGGGATAGCAAGTAGATGATCAACGAGATTCATGCCGTGCTGGCGGGGGATGCGACCTTGACCGGGCTGTTGTCTGGTGGAGTGCACAAGGGGACTGTGGTGCATGAAGTGAGCAGGCAGAATACGCCTGACGCCTTTGATGCCAATCGGGAGATCCTGCCCTGTGCGCTGGTACAGCAGGAAAGCCTGGTGCCCACATCGCCTTTTGAGCCGCACCCTGATGGGGCACGGTTGTACTTCCTTGTTCATCTGTATCAGCGCTTTGGCTACGAAGAGATTGAGGCAGCGCGCAAGCGAACGTATGCACTGTTACATCGCACTCGCTTTAACAGTGCGGACGGGACAAAGTGTTGGCGGATTGAGCACAGCAACGATCTGCTCGGCATGGAAGACATGGGGCTGAACTGCGCAATGGAAGTGAGCCGGTACGTGGCGGTCATCGAGAGAGCGAGATAACCCCATGGGGAGGAAGATATGGCGAAGTCAAAGGTAGAGGGCAATACAGCAGTGAAGGTGCGTTGGGTGCCAGCGTTTGGCGAGCGCACCGTGGACGAACTGGTGTGGAATGAGGGCAATGGATTCGTCACGGAAGTAAGCGACCCGGCGATGCTGAAACGGTTGCTGGCTAATGGCGATTTTGCGGTAGTGGATGAGGTTGTAGGCACAGACAATGGCGCTGAGTGAAATCAAGGCGTTTGGGCTACGCCAGGTGAAGCTGACTGATACGGGCGGCAACAATCCGGTCATCCTGCCGGCGGCAATGACGTTTCGCTTTGTTGAGAACATCAAAAGTGAGTCGTTTTTGGCGGCGGATGTGCTGGTTGGGCAGCGCTCGATCACAGAGTCGATATCGTGGGATCTGGAGCACGGAGCGATCAGCCTGGCAGCGTGGGCGATGATGACAGGCCGCACAGCATCGGCAGCCGGGACAACACCCAACCAGACAACGACGATTAATGCAGATGGGGCGGGAGCATTCCCCTACTTCCGGGTATATGGGAAGAGTGTGGGCGATACTGGTGATGATATCCACTGCCTGCTGTATCGATGCAAGCTGACAAAGATTGAGGGTCAGTTTCGCAGCGGCGAATTCTGGGTGAGCAAGTGCGGCGGTGTGGCGGTGATGTCTACCTATAACAGTAATCGCTTTTATCAATTTGTTCAGCACGAAACTGAAGCGACGTTGTAATCGGGCTGGATGGATGGAAGAAGAATCGAGGGGACTCGAAAGGAGTTGAGAGATGGCGTTTGGAGATAAGCCCTTTGGGCTTAACGAAGTAAAACTGAAGAAGGGGGCCACGGTGGTGACGCTGCCGGTGGCGCAGAAGTTGACGCTGAAGGAACGGGTGCGCGGCGGGGAGATGAGCGGCGACGACAAGATTGCATCTGTGGTGGCGATTTCCGAGGCTTTTGACTGGGAGTTGGAAGCGGGCGGAATTGCGCTGGATGCGTTGGCGCTGCTGACAGGCCGCACGGCGGCAACTAGCGGCACGGCACCCGCGCAGACGATGACGTTGAGTTCATCAAGCGGACAGTCGTTCCCTTACATCTTAATCTTTGGAAAGAGTGTAGGCGACAACGGCGACGACATCCATGTGAAGGTGTGGAAGGCGAAGGTGATGGAGTTGAGCGGCGAGTTTGCCGACAATGCGTTTTATGTGACGAAGTGCACAGGGATTGCTATTGGCGATGCTGCCAATAGCAATAAGATTGTGGACTTTATCCAGCACGAAACAGCAATTGCGATTGTGACAACCTAGCCGATAGCTGATCGGATGATGAAGCCGATCAGCTATCAGGTGATAAGAAACGCTTATCAGTCGATAGAAGGAATAGCAAACTATGAATTTAGCTGAGTGGAGAGCGGCACAACAGTCGGGCGAAGAAGGCGTTTTGCCTTCAGGGCTGGATGTGGTGCTGAAGAAGGTGTCAATTGTTGACCTCGCAGCGAGTGGGCAGATTCCACAGACGCTGGCAGTGAAGCTGAATGGGATTATGAAGGGCGGCGAGGTGGCATCGGTTGATCTTTCGCAGATGGCGGAGTATGCGAGCATGGTTGAAGTGGTAGCTAAGGCTTGCATTGTGGAACCGGCTGAGTTGGATGTGAAAGAGCTGCCATTCGAGGACAAACTGGCGGTGTTTAACTGGGCGAATGAGGGGGTAAGCCAGCTCAACGGCTTTCGTCCAATCAAGAAAGCAGGTGTGGGCGCTGCATCAAATGGGCAAAACATACAGCCAGCGACCCAGTTCGTGGTTGGGGCTGGCTCCTGATAGCTGGGAAGCGTATCAGGTGGACTTTGCCTGCATGAACTTTGGCATCCATGTGGAGAATAAGTTGCAGGAGCGGCGCAAGGATGGCAGTCAGATCTATCACTTGCCAGAGTTACTGGCAGACGAGAAGACGCCAGCGAAAGAGCAGTATCGCAGTGCAGCGGGGTTGGTGGTTGAGAAGATTCGCATCAATGAGGACGGGACATGGTAAATCTGGGTAGTGCCTACGGGGAAATCATTATTGGGACGGCGGATGGCGAGAAGGCAATCAAGTCGCTGTCGTCCACATTGCGTGGGATAGGCACTAAGCTGTCGATGGCGATCTCGGCTCCTTTGGTGGGTGTGGCGGCGGCTGGGTTGAAAGCAGCAGCCGGTTTCGAGCAGAGCATGAACATGTTGCAGGTGGCGACGAATGCGACAGAACAGTCGATGCAGTCGCTACAGAGCAAGGCGTTGGAGCTAGGCGCAGAGACATCCTTCAGCGCGGGTGAAGCTGCGGATGCAATGCTGGAACTGGCTAAGGCAGGTATGAGTGCTGACCAGACGATGCAGGCGATTGGCGGTGTGATGGACCTGGCAGCGGCGGGCGGAGTTGCGCTGGCAGATGCAGCCACGATTACTGCGGCGGCACTGAATGCTTTTCACTTGCCAGCAAGCGAGGCGGCAGATGTGGCAAATCTGCTGGCAGCGGCTGCGAATGCGAGTGCGGCGGATATCACGGACTTGTCGCAGGGCCTGCAACAGGGTGGTTTCGCCTTTGGTGCGGCTGGGCAGCAGGTGGACGACTTGGTGGCGAGCCTGGCAATTCTGACCAATGTGGGCTTGACAGGCAGTGATGCTGGCACAGCGTTGAAGAATGCCATGATGCGGCTGATGAACCCAACCAAGAAGGCTGCGGAGCTAATGGATGAGCTGGGGATCAATGCCTACGATGCGCAAGGGAATATGTTGCCCTTTGCGGATGTGATCGAAGAGATTAATCAGGGTACGAAGGATATGACGCAGGAGCAGCGCAATGCGGCACTGAGTACGATCTTCCTGAGTGATGGTATGAAGGCATTTATTCCACTGCTCGATGCTGGGAAGGATGGATTCCTGGCGATGAAAGAGGAAGTGAACGCAGAGGGAGCTGCGGCAGAGATGGCGAATGCGCGCATGAAGGGATTGGCGGGAGCGATTGAGTACATCAAAGGCTCGATTGAAAGCGTGCTGATCGAGGTGGCTCTGCCCTTCCTGGACTTTTTGAGTGCAACCATTCGGCGGGTGGCAGATGCGATTGCATCGTTTACCAAGTTGCCTACGCCAATCCGCAACGCAGTGCTGGCCTTTTTGGCGGTGATAGCAGCGATTGGGCCGGTAGCGTTGGCGTTGGGCAAGCTGGGTGGCATTTTGGCGGCACTGTTCTCACCGATCACGTTGATCGGGCTGGCACTGGCGGTGTTGGCGGCGGCGTGGGTGGGCAATTTTGGCGGCATCCAGGAGAAGACGGCTGCGGCATGGGCGATGATTCAACCAAAGCTACAGGCGATGTGGACATGGCTGAATACGAATATCCCAGCAGCGCTCAGCTATTTGCAGGGGCTGTGGAACACTTACTGGCCTCAGATTCAAAGCGCTACGAATCGTGCAATCAGCGTAATTAACCAGAATCTGGCAGTGATACGGGATTGGCTGAATACAAATATTCCAGCGGCATTGAACTATTTGCGTGGGCTATGGAACACACAGTGGGCGCAAATCCAGGGGGTTACGGCAGCAGCTTGGGGAGCAATCTCTACTACGTTTTTTGCGGTGCGCTCGTGGCTACAGGTGAATATTCCGGCAGCGTTGAGCTATTTGCGAGGAGTCTGGGAGAACGTCTGGGGAGTTGTGCAGGGGTATGTGGCGCGGGCATGGGCAGTGGTAGAGCCTGTACTGAGCACAATGTGGAGATGGTTGGCGGTGAATGTGCCCGCGGCGATTGCGACATTGCGAACCTGGTGGTCAAATTTCTGGACCAATCTGCCAGCGATGGCAAACAGTGCATGGACAACGATTGTAGCGACATTACAGCAGATGTATCGCTGGTTCACTGTCGATCTGCCTGCTTCGATTGTTATGCTGCGGGCGTGGTGGTCGTCTACTTGGGCAGATATGCAGGGACGGGTAGCGGCAGCGTGGGCAGTGATTCAGCCGCCACTGAATATGATTTGGTCGTGGCTGAATACGTATATCCCGGCTGCATTGAGCTATTTGCAGGGAGTGTGGAATACGTATTGGCCTCAGCTCCAAGGGGCAGTTGTAGCGGCGTGGGCAGCGATTCAACCGGCGCTGAGTGCGATGTGGGCATGGTTGCAGATGGCACTGCCACTAGCGGTGACTTGGTTGCAAGCTACATGGTCGAATTTCTGGACCAATCTGCCAACGACAGTGACGAACGCATGGGCTACTGTGCAGGAAACCTTTGCATCGATTAAAAAATGGTTTGACACGGATATCCCTGCATCGCTGACTACGATGCAAACAAGCTGGAATGCGACATGGACACGGATCGGCGAGGTCGTGGGCGTGGTAAAAGATGCGTTGACAACGCTATGGACAAATTTAACGACATTGTTTGGTCCAGCGATTGATAATCTTTCGACCAGCTTCAATAAGATGATTGACGACTTCTCGAAGTTGGGGCCTCGCTTTGGCGAGCTGGGGACGGCAATTACAACCGTGGCGACGCAGATTGGTAAGGTGTTGATGATTCTGGGGGCGGCAATTGCAATTGTGGTGTATGTGATTGCCATTACTGCGATCAACTTGCTGGCGGCGACCTTCGCCAATCTGGGAGCGATTGTAGACGGCGTGGTGGAGGGCATCACAGTTGCGCTGAATGGTATCTCCTCGGTAATTCAGGGTGTGATTGATATCGTTGGCGGGCTCATCATAGGGGATTGGGCATTGGTGTGGCAGGGTGCGCAGGAGGTAATGAACGGCTTCCTGTTGTTTCTGGTAGGCTTTGGAATCGCAGCAAAAGCGCTGATAGTAGGTGCCTTCAACATCATCAAAGATACGATTATCGGCACCTTGCAAAGTTTAGGGGTAGACACCGATGCGGCATTGGCAGTGGTTAAGAACGCATGGGCAGTAACGTGGGCACAGATCTACTTGAATTACAACGCAATCAATTCGGCGCTACTGTCGGCATGGGCGGGACTGGTGACATGGTTCACGACGACATTGCCCAATGCGCTCTCTTCGTTGCGGGATGATATGTCCACAAAGTGGCAAGAGATAAAGTCAGCGGTAATGGATAGAATCAGCCCAATCCTTGGTTCGTTTTCAAGCATGAAGGAATGGCTGGAAACAACATTGCAAAGCGCCCTGACAACATTCAAGACATTTATCAGCAATCTTTCGCTGCCCAATCCTTTTGAATTTCTGGAAAACTCACTGAATAGTATCTATTCGATGATTGACAGTGTGAAAGCCAAGATTGAGGCGTTCCGGGCGTGGATATCATCAATCTCAATCCCCAACCCATTCGCTGGCGTCTCTGCACCCTCGGTACCAAGTGGCACGGCAAGCGGTAGCGGTGTTGTCGGAGCGAGTGGGGTGAACATTATCGTTAATGTCTCTGGAGTGAACGGCGAGATGGACTGGAACCGGGCAGCGAAGCGAATTGCGCGTGAGGTGGTGGTGGCATCGCGATGAATACTTTTCGAATTACGGATGGAACAACAACGATCAGCCTTCTGGGGGGCAGCCCGATCCTGGGCGTGACCTATGTGCCAGATGCACCATCGCCAGAGGTGGCACGATTCGCCTCATCGCTGATGGATGGGGATGTGATCAATGCGATTGCCCGGCACAATGTGACTGAAACCGTGTCACTGGTGCTGGAAGGCACATCGACAGCAATGGAATCGCTGCGGACAAACATCCAACGCATGATGTGGCAGGCAGAGCAACGGCAACAGACGGGGACTGGGGCGATTGTGTATGTGGAGTATGAAGAGACGAGCGCATCGGACATCTATCGCAGCGAGTTGATCGGCGGTGCAGTGGAGTATGCGAGCGCGGTTGCGCGGCGAACGCGCAGCGATTCAGAGAGCACGGTTGAGCTGCTGATCCACTGGGAGCGGATGTGGTACTGGGAAAGCACAACCGAGACGCAGGTGGCGACCCGAATCAAAGGTGCATCTTCGTACACGGTGAGTGCCAAGACGATTCGCAACCAAGAAACGTTTGACGCCAACAACTATGGCAACTTTGTGGAGATCAGCAGCACGGGTGTGAGTGGCGACCTGCCAGCGCCTGCACGAATCGTGTTGAAGAATCTGAGCCTGGCAGACCGGGCGCTGACTGAATATTTGTTTTTTAATTCGTGGCGAATCCAGAGTTACACGGGCGGTCAGCTATGGCTAGAATTGGAAGGCGGCACAAATGCGACGACGGTTTCGGATGCGACATGCAGTGCTGGGTCGAAGAGTCGCAACACGGTGAACTCAGCCGGAGCACTGGATAGCATTCCTGTTTCAGCGCTGCCTCCGGCTGCGGACCGCCTGTATTTCCTGCCAGTGATACGGTTTTCAGCGTTTACCGCCAACCAAGTTTGGGCGAGATTTGGACTAATCTCCTATCTGCACGGATATGCAGATCTGGGGGTTGACACTGAAGAGCAGCTCTTGACAAACTCAAACGATTTGCAGATATTCCAGGCGATTCCAGTGATGGCGAAGGGCACACTGGAGTTGCTGCTGGCAATGCGCAGCGAAGCTACGATCACGGTGGATGGGGACTATTTATTTATGGCGCCCACAGACTCGGTGCGAATCTTGCGCACGGTGGGACTGAAACTGGTGACGAGCGGAAAGATGATCGACTATGGCAATGGGGTGACGGAGCTGCTGGACAATCTGGATGTGAATTACGGCTTTGTGACACCGTTGGGCAGCCCATTGATGTTGATGCCCGGCACATTTCAGCGTGTGCATTTCCTGGCAAGTGGAGATGGCAGTAGCCCATTTTGGAATTTTGAATTGTCGCTGTTCTATCGGAAGCGAGTATTGGTGCCCTAAATAGACTGATAAGTGTTTGTTGTCGGTTGAAGGACTATATATATATATGTATGTGGCGTTGAAGAGTCGAGACGGATACCAGCAATCGCTGCCCCTGGGCGTGCAATTGAAACCGCTGCGCTTTAGTCGGTCCATCTACGGCGGCTATGAGGCGGCAGAGGTGGAGGTTGTGGGTCCCGCACAGGCGATTGCTTATCTCCAGCAGCGATTGCGCTATGACATGACGATCTATAACCGCTTTGGTTCACGGGTTTGGAACGGATTTGTGAATGAGACGGTGGGCAGCGCCGGGTTACAGCGCAAATCCTACAGTCTGGATAACCTGGCGAACCGGGTTGCTGTCACATACAGTTATGAGGATGAGACAGGCGGTTATGGGCAGGCGATGACAGCGTGGGGCGAAAATTCGCTATCGATTTTGCGCTATGGGCAGAAAGAGCTGATCTTCGCTGCGGGCGATCAGAGTGAAGCGACGGCGACGGTGATGCGCGACACGCTGTTGAGCGAGTTGGCGTGGGTGCGCAGGTCAGCGGGCAATGATGGCAGTGCAGGGGTGAAGGGTTCGTTGGTGGGGCTGGGTTGGTGGAAGACGCTGGGATGGACATACTTCGCCAACAACCAAGGGCTGACCAGCTATGATGGCAGTGCAAGCACAGAGCAGGCGGTAGGCTGGGCGCTGACAGGGACGACGATCTCTTTTACATCACCGAACAAGATTGCAGACAGTGGCAGCCGACTGGGGGCGCTGGCTGCGGGTGATAAGTTTGTGGTGAGTGGGTCGGCAGCGAACAACGTAACCTTCACCGTGGACACGCCTGGCGAGGCTGAGGTGACGGTGGTGGAGAGCGTGACCAGTGGGGCGGCTGGGCCAAGTGTGACATTGACAGCGTGGGGCGCTGAGGTTGCACAGTCCTTTTTAGCTGACGGCGAGTGGGAAGTGGCAATGGCTGGGATTTGGGTCAAGAAGGTGGGGTCGCCTACGTCGGATGTTACGGTTGAACTGATGAGCGGGGCAACGCCAACGACGATCCTGGACACAGCGACGATTGCCTACACAGATGTGACCCAGGCACTACGCAAGCGAGTGGGAATGTTCACCAACACGACTCGCTACACACCGACGATTGGCAACACGTATTGGATTCGGGTACGCAAAGCATCTGGCGGAACCTATGACCACGCCAATTACTATGTGGTGGGTCTTGACCCGGATGCGGGGTATGCGTCGGGGGCGTTCAAGGTAAAGAGCGGATCTACCTGGTATGACAGGCCAGAGGGTGGCGACATGCCCTTCGCTGTGATGGGGCTGGAAGATAACGCTGCGATGCTAAAGACGATTGTGGGGAGTAGTCCACTGTTTGTGGGAGCTGGGGCGATCATTGCCAGCAATTACAATCTGTTGAGAACGGGCGTAGAGCGCAACCAGTATCGAGACGGCTCAACGCTGGCAAGCAGTGAGGCGGATAAGCTTTTGGCGCAACATACTGACAACGGGCTTCAGATTCTGGCGATGGTGGATGCGCAGGTGCGCTCGGTGCGTTTTAGTTCGGAGCCTGCACCCAGTCTGGCGGATTATGTGCTGAAGCGTGACAAGCGGCTGTATTACACCAATGGAATGCGGGTGCAGCCGGGCGTGTTGCCGGTGGGGCGTTGGGTGCGGATTGAGAATGAGATGAGCACGGGCCAGACTGACGTTGAATTCCTGGTGGCGGCTGAGTATGACGTGGAGCGAGACGAGATCACACCGACATGGCGTGGGGCGGTGGATCCACTGGCACAGTTGACTGGTATTGAGAATCGTTGAGATATGCAAAAGCGAAGCGAGATTTTTGAACTACTCAAACCTGATATCACGAAGCTGATCCGACAGGCTGTGCCGAATGCTGGCATCAGTGGGGGGAGTGGCGGTGGGGCGTCGTTGGCGGATATTAACGCTGCGATTGCAGCACACCGGGCGGAGGCAGATCCGCACGCGGTGTACCTGACAAGTAGTGAGGCAGATGCGCTGTTTTTGACACAGAGCGAGGGTGATGCTCGGTATGCGCTGATCTCGCACGCTCACGATGATCGCTATTACACAAAAACTCAGCTCGACACAGGAGCGCTGAGCGGCCTGTATTACGAACAGTCGGTTGCGGATAGCAGATTTGTGAATGCAACTGGCGATACGATGACGGGTCAGTTGGTGATTAACCCGGGCGTTGTGGTGGCGCCGGTTTCGCTGGGGGTGAACTCTGCTGGGCAGTTGGTGAGCGGCTGGAATGCTGATCTGGTGGATGGGTACCATGCGGTAGATTTTCCACGCAAGGCTGAGAATGCGTCGATTGCCGGGTCGTGGACATTTGCGGTGGATGTGGCGTTGGCAAGCGGGGCGCAGATAGATTTTGCAGACATTGTTGAGGACAAAATTTATTACTGGTCCAACACCTACGGATTGGGAATAGAGGCCAGCACACTCACAAATTGGTCAGCCAGTAATCACCGGTGGCGAATTGGCGGGACGAGTGCGACGACTGGCACGCAGGCGATGTTTCTGAATGGGACCGGGCTAAAAATTGGCACGGGGAATCCGGCGCAAGCGCTGGATGTCAGTGGGAATGTGCTGGCGAGTGGGGTGGTGAGTGCATCTGCCGGGACAACGTCGGCGCATGTGTTCGGGCAGGGGACGATTGGTGAGGTTGGCGGATATACGTCGTACTTTGGGGTTGCAGCAAACGCATTTAATACAGCCAGCAGTTATGCGTTGCTGCATAGTGTGGCCAATGGCTCGACCTTTTTGAATGCGGCAAGCGGGCAGATAGTTTACCATCGGATTGCCAATGTCGATGTTATGAACATGACTGCGTCTCGGCTCAACCCGGCGGGATCGATCTCGATTGATTTAGGCGACTATAACCGCAAGTGGCGAACGCTTTACGCTGCTGAATTGTACGTTGAGACGCTGGTGGCTCAGGATGTGATCAGCACGATTGGTGGCCGGATTATGGTGGCACCGACGACAACGCTGATTGCGGATGCGAGCAGCGGAGCGACAACGATTGATGTGAAACACAACAATCTCGTCTCTGGCGATTACGTGTATATGGCATCTGCGCCGGGTGGCGTGGCTCAGGTTGAGTCGATGAAAGTTACCAGTGGCGCAACTGCCATCACGGGTGGCTATCGCTACACGGTGACACGCAATCTGGATGGGTCGGGGGCGAACGCGTGGGTAGCTGGCGATGCGGTGGCGGACATTGGTGGGGCAGTGGGGAGTGGGTACATTGACCTGACTGCGACCAGTACGTTGCATGGGCATCTGGGGCCATCGATGACCATTTACAGCCGAACGTCCACGGCTACATGGAATGGCGTGAAGCCGACTGTAAATGTGGGGAATCTGCGATCATTCGTGGATTACAGCTCCGACATAGTTGGAATCGCGCATGGCAATGATTTGACGTTGACGCCATCCACTGGATTCTCTGGAATTACCAGCGACAACATCAACGGCTTGAGGCTCTTCAACACGTCGATTAATTTGTACAGTGGTGCCACGCAACTGGTGTGGCTGAACACGACGGATGGATTGAAATTCGCCACATCTGGAACTAGCACCTACGACAGAAAGCGGGCTGTATCATGGTATAGCGGGGCGACTGAGATTGGGCGGCTGTGGAGCTATGATCTAGGTGCAGCCTCGAGCGCCGTGACGACGCTGGAGGCGAACGGGCAATCAGATCGGGCTGTAGAGTTGAGCTTGAAAGCGAATTTTAGCAGTGGTCAAAATGCGACGCTACGGCTGAATGGTGGCAATGCTACGGTTATTCTGAGCAATAGTAGCAGTACGGGTCTGCGGACGATTGCGCACACGGCAGAGCGGCATGATTTTAGTGTGGTTAGTTTGACTAATACGAATCCTGGATTTAAGGTCAGCGGCTCGTGGTCGGCACCGTCGAATTTTATGGCACTGATTGAAAATACGAATACGACGGCGACGGCGGATGCACTGAAGGTTCGGTCGGCGGCGGTTTCTTCCAGTGTGAAAATTTTGCAGGCGATTGATGGGAACAGTCTGGGAATGACTGTGTATGGCGGGGGCAACGTCGGGCTGAATGGTAGCTCGTTTGGAGCTGGGGTGGGAGTGATATTTTTGGCGAATGCAGGGACTGTACCAACGACAAATCCGTCGCTGGGTGGGCTATTGTATGTGCAGGCGGGTGCGCTGAAATACCGTGGCAGCAGTGGCACGGTGACGACAATTGCAGTCGCATAGGGACGATATGAAGATATTTTTGATTGCCATTATTTTGGTTTCCGTGCTGATTTTATGTCTGGCGGTTGCCAGTGGACAGTCAGTTGCGCCAACTTTCCATCTCTATACAGAGGAGTATCAGGGGCCTGCATGGTGGGGTGGTGATTTAAAAGAGGATGCTCGCAGCTATTCGGCGGTTGTGATCTGCGTGGGTGGGCAGTTGCGATTTTACCGTGGTACGAATCCGAGTGACCGAGGAATTCTGTTTTGCGAGTCGGGAACGCCACAGGCTGCGGAGACGCCACGACCGATGTACACTGCGCAACCGTTGATTGGCGGGACAATTCCACAGGCGACAGCAACGCCTGCGCCCACAGTTCCGGTTGCACGCATAGATACATTTTTACCAGTTATCAGTAGTCAATAGGGGGTTTTATGGATGGGATTCAGATTGTACAGTTGCCGATTCCGGTGGTGGCGATGCCGATGATTGAGGCGGCTGCCAGGGCGTATGGGTGGACGGCGACGCTGGTGACACCAGATGGTGAGGTGGATAATCCACAGTCGGCGCTGGAGAAGATTTTAGAGGTATCGATTCGCCAGGTGCAGGAGAATGCGATCTCGATTGTCTCGCAACAGAAAGCGGACGAGGCCAGAGAGACGACGCGGGCAGAGTTGAATACTGTGGTGACAGATTGGTTGGCGTTATTGAGGGGGTAATCTATGAGTGAAGAGAAATTGAGAGCAGAGATCGAACGACTTGAGAATCAGCAAAAAACGCTGGAAAACGATTGGCACGCGCTGAGGGGTGCGATTGCGGCGTTGCGGCAGGTGTTGGTGGCTGTGCAGACGCCTGCACCAGCAGAGGAAAAGAGCGAGTCGGTATCGACTGACAATGAATAGTTGTCGGTTGAAGGGGTAATGATGCGTGATTTGCGACCCGGGGAGCGGAACTATATGGATGCGGATGATGCAAAGCGGCGGATTGAACCGTTGCGGCATAAGCGGTCGATCCATAGCTATGTGGCGCAGCCTGAGAAGAAATCTGCACGATTTGGCTGTTTGGGAGTGGTGGCATTGGTGTTTGTGGTGCTTGTGGGGCTCGTGGTGGTATGACAACCAGTATTCGGTTTGATGCCAGTGGTGATGGGCTGGCGAGAAACTCAGGTGCGATTATCGACCCGGAGCTGGCCTATACATGGGCCGGTCGATTCAAGCTGGCGGCGAATAATGCCACTGCATACCAGACGGTTGCGATCATCTACGCCACAGGCTCGGCGTGGGATGCGGTGTTTTTGGATGCCAGTCGGCTTCTGAAGTGCGATGTGAATGGCACGATTGTCAGCAGCGGTCAGACGCTCACGATTGGCACTTGGTATCATATTGCTGTGGTGCGGGAGAGCACTACGTCGCTAAAAATCTATCTGGATGGGACGTTGGT